>Ga0082335_1000326_pt1 | contig 123727 bp, 105 predicted proteins | sample Subgrocontami58m_FD_72375 | JGI IMG/M metagenome (GOLD analysis project Ga0082335, IMG submission 72375) | Subsurface groundwater microbial communities from S. Glens Falls, New York, USA - GMW37 contaminated, 5.8 m (SPADES assembly) (version 2) ... | reverse complement strand
AAAGAAAAAGGCCCCAACCAAAAATCGAAAAAGTCTTAACGCTCACATTTGCGGAATGCGCCAATTTCTTCGGGAAAACTCAGGAAATCAGGTGGCGTGTGACCGTTGTGGGACGCCAGTGTTCCTCCAACACCTGGGCATATCCGGTGGGATTGCGGTCGTCCACGAGGAACAGGGTCGTCTGGCCGTTACTCGTTTCTTGGACCCGATTGCCGTCGCCGTCATAAACGATCTGGACCTGGCCGTTGTTCCGCGAGATCAAATGATTCTCGAAATCGTAGGCGTCGGACACGCGGATTTCCTGGCCGGTTTGCGCATCCAGAACGGAGCCGGCGACTGTGTTACCATTGGCGTCGTAAATGTCGCTGGAGAGCCGATCGTTGGCGTCGTAGCCGTAGGCGGCAGTCGAAACGCCGGCCAGGGAAGAGCCCCGGGTTAATCGGTTGCCGACCGAATCATACGTATAAGTGACCCCGCCGGAGACGGGAGCGCCTGTGACTGTTTCGCCTGTCAACCGGTAAAGCGGGTCATACGCGTAATCGACCCGACGTCCGCCGAGCTCGCTGACGTTTAACCGATGGCCCGCCGGACCCAAGACATAGGCGTAACTGGCCAACGGAGCGGAAACCGTTCCCGATACCATATTGGTCAGGCGATTGAGCGAATCGTACTGAACGGCCGTGTTTACGCCATTCGGGTAAGTGTAACCTTGCAGGTTGCCGACGGCATCATAACCGTAGATCGTTCGCCCAAGCATCGGATCGTTGACAGCCGCAAGCCGGTTCAAAGCGTCGTAATCGTAAGTGACCGACGCGCCGTTGACATTGCCAGACCGAATGGCGGTAACATTGCCTTGGGCGTCGTAGGCGTAGAATAGCGTTCCTTCCGGCGTGGCCTTCTGAAGGAGACGGTCCCGATTGTCGTACTGGTAAGCCGTCGTTCCGCTCGCGTCGGACATGCTGGCCCGCTGTCCCGTTGGCGTGTAGCTGAACGTGAGGGGGACGGAACCCGAACCCAACAACCTCGAGTCTGGAGTTTTCGCTAAAAGCCGATTGTTGGAGTCGTATTGGTAAGTGGTGGTAAAGCCGTTGAAATCCGTTTTGCTGGAGACGTTCCCGGCGAGATCGTACTGGTACGTTTCAAACTGGCCCAGCGGCAGAGTCCGGCGCGTCCGCCGGCCCATGGCGTCGTATTCGAAGGTGGTGACATGGCCGTTGGCGTCGGTTTGGTTGACCAAATCGCCAAGCTCGTCATAAGCATAACGGGTCACGCCGCCCAAGGCGTTGGTGACGCTGGTCAACCGGCTGAGCGCATCGTACCCGAACCATGCGCTGATCCCGGCCTGATCCGTCTCGGCGATGTGCCTGCCCAATGAATCGAAATAAGTGGTCCGCGTCGTTCCGTCCGGAAAAACCGTTTGAACCTGGCGGTTGAGCGCGTCATAACGAAAGAGGTTAGTCCGGCCCAACGCGTCGATCATGCTGGTTTGGTTTCCATTCCCGTCATAGGTGAAGCGGGTGACGTTGCCAAGCGGATCAATGATGGTCGTTTTGCGCGCGCTGCACTCGCAAATATCGTATGCGAAGTGGGTAGTGTTGCCTCGTGCATCCGTAACACTGGCAACGCGGCCAATCGCATCGTAGGTGGAATTGTTGTGCGCGCCGTCGGGGAAGGTGGTCACCAGTAACTGGCCGAGCGCGTCGTTCGTGTAAGTATTGATTCGGCCCTCACGATCCTGGAACGATATCTTCCGGTTTTGCGCGTCATAACCGGTGATCTCGCTCGTTCCATCCGGATAGGTTGTTTTGGCCAAATTGCCTTGGGTATCGTAATCAAAAAGCGTCTGCCGTCCCAAAGGATCAATCTGGATTGCCGGTTTGCCGATTGGATTGTAAACGGTTTGGGCGGTGGAGCCATCCGGAAAAGTTGTTTGCGTCAGGCGGTTTTCCTTATCGTAGGCATAGAGCGTGACCAGGCTTTCCAGACCCGAGCGGGGCGTCCGCGTGACGGTCTTTTGGACCTGATTGCCGTTGGTATCGTAATTGTATGCTGTCGAGCTGAGGACAGCGCCATTGGCGTCCTGAGTCACCGTATTGGTCAGGTAAGTGAAATGTGCGTAACTGAAAGAAGTGACATTCCCAAGGGCGTCTTTGCGCGACAGAATATTCCCCGTCTCGTCATAGGTATAATGCGTGATGTTGCCCAGGGCGTCTTTTTCGTCGGTTAAATTGCCGCCGGCATCATAGGTATAAAGCGTAACATTGCCGAGCGGATCGGTCTGGGTGAGGACCTGATTGTAATCGTTGTAGCTGAACTGGGTGACGTTGCCGAGCGGATCGGTCTCGGTCAACTTGTTGTCGCGCGCGTCGTAGGTGTCGCGAGTGGTATTCCCAAGCGCATCCGTTTTGGTGACTTGATTGTCATTGGCATCGTAGGTGAATGTGGCCGGATTGCCTAAAGCATCGACCGTTCTAACGATGTTACCGTTTTGATCATACTCGTGGACTGTTGGGTTGCCGAGCCGGTCGCGGATAATTTCCAGGCGGTTGCCCAAGTCATGCGTGAATTCAAGAACGTTGCCCTGGCCATCAATCTGCCGGACCAACCGGCCTGCAGCGTCATACTCATTGCGCAGCGGCTGAATCCCACGCGGATCGGTGATCGTCAAAAGCCGATGGGTGTCATCAAAGCTAAACAGGGTTGTACTGTTTTCCCGATCCGCAAACGAAACCAGATTCCCGCTGGCATCGTAATTGTAAGCCACGGCATTTCCGGCTGGATCCACGACTTTCGTGATCCGCCCCTGTGGATCGCGCACAAACTGAATGCTCTGGCCGCTGGAGTGAAAAATCCCCTCAGGCGTGACCGTTAGAGTATTGCCGTTGCGATCGGTCAAGCTTTTGAGGCCATCATGTTCATCGAGGATGTAAACCTCACCGTCATGAGTGGTTAGCTTGAAGAGCGTCGGCTCGTACAGATCGCCAGTGGCCAAATCAAACAAATCAACCAAACCAGGAACGGTGCCTGCGATAGAAACGTCGTCTCCAGCCACAGACTCAAGATCTCCTTGAGTGTCGGGCGTGGGCGAATAGACGATGTGCGCTGCGTCGATTGGAACTCCGAATTGGCAGTCAGGCGCTGTTTTCGCTTCGAACTTAAAGGTCTTGTTATCCGGCAAGGTGATCGTGACCGTGCGCGGCTTGCGCGGTTCCATGCAGTAGGTCGGGAAAAAGCCGCCCGTCGAAGTCTCGCGCCAGTTCGGACCGAAAGGCCGATTCTTCTGAAGCCGAATATTCCGGATGGCCAGCGTCCAGCCCACTCCAAAATCGCCCACTCGTTTGTCCCGGCTGTCGTAAGCACGAACAATCTCCATATTCAGACCTGCCACGGGCACTTTCATATCGCTGAATGCGACTGAAAAATTGCCGACTTTCATGTTCCGCCCAAAGATGACCGTGATCGGTTCGCTGGCCACGGTCCGATTCGCCTGGTCGGTGGCGGTGAGGCGGAGTTCGTAAGTGCCATTGAGATTGAGGGTGGGATCTAAAACTCCGAGCGGGCCGTTTTGCACAGGAGTTGTTCCAGAAGCGAAGGTGACCCAATCGGAAGTGTCGTCCTGGTAACGGAGTTGGAGTTGATACGAAGTAAGGATCGCGCTTGAGACTGTGCCGGTGACTTGAGTTGGGGCGGTGATTTCCGGGGCGTCAGTGGATGAGGTGATTTCGACCACCGGCTCGGGCGCCATGTTGAACACGGTGACGGTGAGGTCGTCGCTTGACTCGAGTTGGGTATCGCTGGCGGTCAGGCGCAGCACGTACACGCCTTCCGCGCTGAAGCTGGCGTAGTACATGCCATTGATCGTGCTGAAACTAACAGTCCCGGGACCGCTCACCTGGCTCCAATTCTTGATTAATGTTCTCGCTGGCAGGCCGTCGTCCGCAACAGTGCCGTCCAATTGCAAAACTCCGGGCAGGTTGAACCCTTGATCCGGACCGGCATCGACGATGGGGGCCTGGTTGGGCGGGGGCAAGACCGTCACGGTCACATCGGCGGTGCTGAGGAAGATGGAATCATCGGCGCTCAGGCGCAGGATGTACGTGCCAGGAACGCTGAAGGTCGCAGTTGAAACGGGATCGCTGGAGATCGAGTTGGCGCCATTGAACGAAACCACTCCTGGCCCGCTCACTTGCGACCAGCTAATCGTTAATGGCACACCAGCCGGAAGACCGTCATCGCTAACCACACCGTTCAACGCGGCCGGTTGCGATTGATTGATTGTTAGACTTGGACCCGGATCGACAAGGGGGCGGCTGTCGGTTGCCACGGTGATTGCGATATCGTCGCTGGCGGAGAGCTGGCCATCATTGGCTGTCAACCGGAGCACGTAGCTGCCGGTCGAACTGAACGTCGCGGTTGTGAGAATCGAGTTTGGGTTATCGAATGTGACGGTTCCTGGACCGCTGACTTTCGACCAGGTCAGGATGAGCGAGCTGGTCGTGGGCAGGCCGTCATCGTTGACGGTCCCGGTGAGGGTTGCGGCTTGAGTTTGGGCGATGGTGAGGTCGGGTCCGGCGTTAACTGTCGGCGCCTGGTTGGCAGTGCCAGTGGGATAAACGCGCACGGTCAATTCATCCGAGGTGGCGAGTTGCGAGTCAGTGGCGGTGAGCCGCAGAACGTACACTCCGGGCGTCGTGAATTGGACAGTGGTCGCGAGGGAGGTGGGTGGGCTGAACACAACGGGTGAAGGCCCGCTCGTCTCGGTCCATTGGAAGCTCAAGCTGCTGCCGGCAGGCAACGCGTCGTCGCTGGCGGTCCCGGTTAAACTCAAAGTGCTGGGCAGAATGACGGCTTTGCCTGGGCCGGCTTGAACCAGCGGAGACGAATTGGCCGTGAGTTCACTGAGCGGTTCGATGCAGGCGTGCAGACCGGTTGAATCGTTGGCGGCATTGCCATTGCCCCAGCCCACGGCAAAATCGATGTGATCGCCAATGCCAAGTTGCCGCGCCACATTGAAGAAGCGAAAATTGCCGCGGCCGTTGATTGGGCCCGAGAACAGGTCCAACGCATTCAACTGGACATGGACATCGCTCGTGGTGGTGTCGAGTCCTTCAAAGAATCCGCTGATGCGGTAAAGACCGGAAGCCGGCGCAGTCCAGCGGACGACGCTGTATTCCCCTTTGGTGCTCGGGTGCATGAAAAGGAGATCCGGGGCAAACGGAATGACGCCGTTGATCTTGAGGATGGTGCCGCTCTTGTTGTAGGCCACGACTGGGAAGCTTGAGAGGAATGTGCCGGTCGGCTGCCAAGCTGCGATGTTGGCGTCGCTCGTACCCGAGCCAAACCGGATGAAGCTGCTGCCGAGGGTGGCTTCGAGCCCGTAGGACCAATCGCCGTTTGGATTGCTTGCCACCGAGAATTCGCGGACGGGATCGCGGCAGGGGTTGACGGGCGCGCTGCATTTGCCCGGGTTGCCAACGGTGGCCAGCACTTGGATTTCCATGGCGGACAGCGCCCGGTGGTAAATCCCCAACTCGTCGATGTTCCCTTTGAACACCTGATTGTTCGCCCGATACCCGAGGTACAAGTGATAGCTTGTTTGCGGAGTAAAGCTGCCGAGGTTTTGGGCGGCGATGACATTGCCGTTGCAGTAGAGCCGGGCCAGGCCGGTGGTCTTGTCGTAAGTCAGCGCGACATGTTGGTGATTGGTCGTGACCAGGAACCCGGTCGAGGAGAAGAAATAATGGGAGTTGCCAGATGTATCGATGAGGTTGGCAAAGAGCGACCCGTTCCCACCGACGCCGTTGATGTAAACAGAAGACCAAAAGTGAACGCCAAAAGCACCGCTGGTGCTCTGCCACTCGACAATCGGGCGGCTGCCGAGATCGCCCGGTTTGATCCAGGCTTCAACTGTCAGGCCTGAGCTGGTTCCAACGTCGAGGCTGGGCGCGGCGGCAATCCGCACGCCATCGTCGAGCCCGTCGAATTGAAAACCTTGGCCGAACTTTCCAGTTCCGTAAGTGGCGCCATTGAGAAGAACACCATCGGCGTGGCTGGTCGAGTTTTGGATGGTACTGTCGCCGGTCCACCAGCCGGCCAGGCCTGAGGTTGGGCTTTGGCAATCGGGCTGGACGGTGACAATGAGGTCATCGGCGACCGTGATTTGCGAATCGCTGGCACTAAACCGCAACATGTATTCGCCCGGAACGTTGAAACTGGCGGTCGTGCTGGCCGAACCCGAGTTAGCGAAAACAGCCGTCCCCGGACCGGAGATTTGGCTCCACGCCACGGAGAGCGTTGAACCAGCAGGGAGACCGTCGTCGCTGGCTGTTCCCGCGAGGCTCACCGCTTGTGAGAGCATGGTGGATTGATCGGGGCCGGCGTTGACGAGTGGCGGCTGGTTTTCCGAGACGTTGATGGTGAGTTCGTCGAAGCCGCTCAACTGCGAATCATTTGCCGTAAATCGCAAAACATAGGTTCCTATCTGACTAAAGACTGCGCGCGTGGTCGAGGCGTTCGGATCATCGAATTGGACTGAGCCCGGGCCGCTCACGAGACTCCAAATGTGAGTGAGCGAGCTTCCTGCCGGCAATCCATCATCAGCAACCGTGGCGCTGATGCTGGCGTAGATCGCCGGCGGAACAGTCACGGTACAACTGCAAGTGACCGGAGGAGCGACGCCGTCATCGGCCGTGACCGTGACGAGATGAACTCCGGGCGTGTAGGTGTAACTAAACCCGAGCACGGCCCCAACTCCGCCAGCCGGGACTTCGGTTGATGCAATGACGGGGCCGCCATCGACTTGCCACGAGATCGAGAAGGCCTTCGCGCAGGGATGAAACGCTTGAGCCGATAGGGTCGCTGACGCTCCAGAAGGCGAGTCGAGTTGCACAATGGTGTCGGGAGGGCATTGGAGGATTGGCGGCTCGGACGTTCCCCATTTGACGACGTAATTGGCGGGCCGGCCTCCGGCAGCGGTGAAAAAGCCGCCCAGGTAAATGCCACTGCGGGTGACCGCGAAATCGAACACGGTCCCGTTGACCCCGTTGGTCGCGCCGGTCCCTAAACTTTCCCAGTGCTGGCCGGTCCATTTGGCGACTTGGCTGGCGGGACTTCCGCCAGCTTGGCCGAAATTCCCGCCTACATAGAGATCAGCGCCGCGGGTGGCCAGGGCAAACACTTCGCCGGAAACTCCGCCGCCGACGGGGCTCCATTGCGTGCCGTTCCATTTGGCGATGCAACTGGCGGCCACTCCGCCCGCTTGAGTGAAATTCCCGGCGGCATACAGATTTCCGTCCGGGCCAAACTCCAGAGCGTCGATGACTGGGTTGCACGAGAAACCGGTGCAACCGGCGATACCAGAGCCAAGCGCCCACCAATTCGTGCCGTCCCAGCGCGCGATATGATTGGCGATGCCGTTGGCGGTTTGCATCACGAAGCTGCCGCCCGCGTAAACGGAGCCCTCGGGGCCTGCCGCAATCGCGAAGACGGCGCCTTGCACCTGTCCATCCGTGCGTCGAGAGTCGGTAATGCCATTCCCGAGGGTGAACCAGTTGGTGCCATTCCAGCCCGCGATGCTCGAGGAAATGGGGTACCCCGGAACGGGCGTGATGCTGCCTTGCTGCGTCGTCGGTTGAAAACTAAATTGACCGCCGACGTAAACCGAGTTCGAGCTGGCTTTGATGTCCCAAATCGAAAGCGAGGGCGAGACCACCTGAAAAACCCAAGGGTTCCAAGTGCCTGTGTTCAGATCCCATTCTGTCGTCCAGTCTCGTTGTCCCTCATGGCCGAAATCGATGAAAAACCCGCCACCGCCGAAGATAAAATTATCATTGGCTTCCAGAGCCGTGGTTGAAGTTGGCGTTTCAAATCCCGGATAGTTGGGATCATTGAGCGGCACCCAACTGCCGCAGCCGTCCCAAGCCGCAATCGAACCGCTGGGCTGGCCCCCGGCTTGAGAGAAATTTCCTCCCGCAAAGATTTGCCGGCCTCGAGCGGCGAGTTTGCGGACGTAATAATTGACTCCCGGTTGTGCAACCTCGTACTGCCAGGTATCGGGAACCGCGCGCGTAGCTGCGGAAACTGGAGCCACTACAGGGGTCGTCATGTTGGGCAGGACAATGTTTTGATCCGGACCCGCATTGACAACCGGCGGCTGATTTTGGCGGTAAACCGAAATCATGACCTCATCGATCGAGGCGAGGTCGCCGTCGGTCGCGCTCAATCGCAAAACGTAGGCGCCGTCCGCCGGGAATTGAGCACTGGTGATGGCAGCCTGAGGATTGGAGAAGGTGGCTTGGGCCGGCCCGTTAACCTGAGTCCAGGAAACGGCGAGGGTGCTTCCCACGGGCAATCCGTCATCCGTGACAAGGCCGCTCAAGGTGGCCGTGTCGGTGAGCCCGATCACCTGGTCTTGGCCCGCGCTGACGAAGGGCGCCTGATTTCCGACACCGGGAAGCACATTGACGGTTACATCATCGCTCGCGAGCAATTCCGAATCGCTGGCGATTAAGCGCAGCACGTAAGGGCCGGGCGCACTGAACCGCGCGGTACTCGAGGGATTGGCGCCTGGATTGAAAATGACGATGCCTGGGCCGCTCACTTTCACCCAGGAAATCGAAAGCGGCTTGCCAGCGGGTGTCCCGTCGTCGGTGACAACTCCGTTTAAAGTTGCTTGCGCGGGCAAGGTGATTTCCTGGTCCGCTCCGGCATTGACGATGGGAGCGTCATTGACTGGGTTGACAGTGATGAAAACGCTGCCGAGCGCAGAATCGAGCAGGCCGTCATTGGCTTTGAACGTGAAGCCATCCGGCCCAAAATAATTTGGGTCAGGGCGGTAGATCAGATTCGGCGGCGTGCCGCTGAGGGAACCGTGGCTTGGCGGGGTGACTACGGAGAAGGTGATGCCATCGCCCTCTACGTCCGATCCAGTGAGAGTAATGTTGATGGATGTGTCTTCATCCACGATGACTGCTTGCGAGTCGGCCTTGGGCGGGTCGTTGACCGGATGAATAGTGATCGCGATCGTAGCGGGTGCTGAGTTCGTGGTGCCGTCGTGCGCGACAAACGAGAATTGATCAGAGCCATTGAAATTTAGCGCCGGGGTGTAAGTCAGGTTGGGGGCGGTGCCGCTCAACGTGCCGTGGCCGGGTGGTGCGGTGATAATAAACGTCAGCGAATCTCCTTCCAGATCGGATCCGGTTAGTTGGATCTCCAGCGGCGTGTCTTCGTCCGTTGAAACGGTTTGTGGATCTGCCAGGGGCGGATCATTGACCGGATTGATTGTAATGGAAATGGTGGCTGGCGCGGAATCGAGCAGTCCGTCATTGGCTACGAAAGTGAAGCTGTCCGCCCCGTTGAAATCGGGTGTGGGCGTGAAAACCAGGTTTGGCGAGGTCCCGCTCAAGGAACCGTGTTGAGGTGGACTGACAACTCGAAAAGTCAACAGGTCTCCTTCCTGATCGGCTCCAGCCAGCGTGATCGGCAGGGGTTGATCTTCGTTTGTCTGAAGTTGTTGTGCGGTGGCTTGAGGCGGGTGATTCGGCAAATCAACCGTGACGGTCACGTCATCGCTCGAGGTGAGTTCGCCGTCGAAGGCGGTCAACCGAAGCAGATAAGTTCCCGCTTGATCGAACGATACGGAGGTGGCTGGGGTGTTTGTTTGAGAGAAGTTGGCGTTGCCTGGCCCTGAGATCTTTGACCAATTTACCACCAGGCTCCCCAATGCCGGCAGACCATCATCGGTGGCGCTCCCGTTCAACGCCACGGTTTCATTCAGGAGGATCGTTTGATCCGGACCTGCATCTATGCGCGGGGGGAAATTCTGTTCGCCGCAGGTGACAAAGCCAAGGAACTCGACGGAGATCCGATTTTGTCCGGGCAACTCATACGACAACAGACGGACGCGGGCGAAGCCAGCCACTTGATAGGCGGTTTTCTCTCCCTGGCCCCGGGCCTGGTTCCAGATGGGAACAGTGAGGACGGATTGTTTTAGCGCATCCAAAGCGTTTTGGATGTTTTTGCTGTTGGAAACCCCCGGTTTTCCGGAAACCCAATCCCCCAACGAAATCTGACGGTCGTCCCGATTGTCAGGATTGACATAGGTGGCGTGGTCTCCCGGCGGGATGAGACTCGTGACGAGGATTTGTTCGCTCGGGCTGCCCGCCCAACTGAGCCAGCCGAAGTTGCCGGGTTGAATTCCGTTGAGGATGTTCGTGACAATTTGGCCAGAGGCAGCCCCGTTCAAAGTCTGTTGGCACAGTGCGATGGGGTAAAGATCGCAATCCTGCGCCGCCGCCCGAAATGTCTCCGGAACGAGGCAAAGGAATAATAATATCAACCGCCAGGAACTTTGTGGTGAACGCGAACCATGCGAGTGGATGCGAGTGGAAATGCACATAACGAATGGAGGGGAAACCGAAGGGGAATGACACGATCTTCGCAGACATTTTCATGTCGATTCTTTTGAAAATCTGCCGCGGCAGGCAGGGCGGGAGATTGCTAATCGGCGACGGACGCTTGTTAAAACTGCTTTGGACGATAGCGTCAATAAGAATACGGTCGAGAAAAGTCGATCTTTCAAAAATCCGCGTTTTTTTCGGCGAGGCCGATCATCGTGAGGTTGCACCGTCCGAACTGCCGATCGTGGACGGTCGCCATTGATGCCTCACCGCCCGAATTGTTCTACAATCGCACGGCCGCGATTCAAATAGTCTTATGACGGCGACAATTCTTGCCCATCTGCTGCTCGAACAGGGGTTTAATCCTAAAACATACGTAACTGAAGCAGCGGTCCGCCAATCCGCGATGCGGCGCCAGCCAAGCACCGAACACCGACTGCGGCTGGTAATGGTAAGACTCGATAGCGAGAGTGATCGAATTGTCCCGAAAGGATTTGACGTAACCTCGCTCATCCTGTCGCCGTCTTGCACGTTCAATGAGAACCCGCACGCACATATCAAGCCTGATTTGGCCGACAATGTCGGTCGCACAAGCGACACGTCATAGCCGGTTAAGCCAGGGTTGTGTGTTTTGCCTTGGCCTATCCACGTCGTATGGGGGACGAGTCCTCGAAACGAAATTTGGATAAACCGGAGGTAAGCAGGCAAGAGAAGATCCATACGAAATTTTCCAACCCTGCTTACGCGATGTGAGCAGGGTTTTTTATTTTCCGTGAACAACCGAAACGAAAACGAAAGGTGAACCATCTGTGAACAAAACGAAGGCGACATCTCGATGATGTCAACTGACACAAAACTAAAAAGAGCGCTGGAGAGCCGAGGTTCTCCACCGGTGGGATCTGCCCGCCGGTCGCAAAAAAGAGCGCCCATTGTGTTCAGCCAGAATTTACATCCCAAGGGCTTCGCAGGAGGTGTGCCCATAAACACCGAAACAGCCGCCGTGAAACCGCGGGTTGGGATCGAATAGATCACCAAGAGGTGTTTGTTCTTTGTTGCGTAGGGCCACCGAGGGAAGTGATCCGGCTGCCCGACTGTAAATCGGGTGTCACGAAATAAAGTCGGAAGCGGCGAACTCAAGCGTTTGAACTCCCAGTTCCGCCACAAGTCAGTTCGAGTCGCGCCACCCGGATGGCCACCAAGGCTTCATGGAATGGCTCGGAATACCCTCAAAAGAGATTGATCAGATTCGTGCGCAAAGCCGATGATCATCGCGCGAGGGTGGAGCAGACCGCTTCACTCTCGCGTTTCCGACTCCGATGAAGACTTATTCGATTTCCAAGCTCGCCCAGGTCTTCGGCCTGTCTCGCAGCGCGTTGCTGTATTACGACCGGATCGGATTGTTGGCGCCGTCCGGTCGAACCGGTTCCGGGCATCGCTACTATTCTGAAAGGGACCGCCGGCAGATGGAACGAATCTGTCAATTCCGTGACGCAGGTTTGACGTTGAAAGACATTCGTCGCGTGCTGTCATCAGGAGGGAAACCGGGCGTCAAGTTGCTCGAAGAGCGCATGCGGGAGATTGCAGAGTCCATCGTGAAGCTGAAAGACCAACAGCGAATTCTGGCAGGAATGCTCGGCAGGATTGCCTCCGGCAATTCAGCGGGTCCGGTTGACGTGGAGCTGTGGGTTGAAATGCTTGAGGCTGCGGGGATGGATCAAAAGTCCAGGAAACGCTGGCACACCGAATTCGAGCAGCGAGCGCCGGCTGCTCACGAGGAGTTTCTGCTTTCACTTGGCATTTTGCGGGATGAGGTGGCACAAATCAGGCGCTGGAGTCGTGGAGAGATTCCAGAGCTTTAAGCTGCTTTCATAAATCGTTTTTTTTGCCCGGGAACAACCCGCCCACGCCCCAATTTCTTGGAGCCCGATGCTGTAGCAGCCCGCGCGCTCTGCCCTTCAAGCAGAACCTAGCCGGTGCAAGTCCGGCCACGGACGCCATTTTTCAGAACAAAACATTGGCGATGAACTGTTCAAGATGAACAGGAAATTTCCGGTGCTTGCGAACGATAACAACCAATTCTCTCGTAAACCTTGTCGGAGTAGGAACTCTAAACAGTTTTTGTCTTTGGTTGTAAAGCGCCAGAGCGCGAATGGGCACGAAGCTGATGCCCATCCCGAGCGAAACCAAATTGATAATGAGATCGAAATTATCGAGCTGCATGGTTGGATCAACGCGCCAACCCTGGCGGCGCATCCACAAGCGCAATTGCTGGCCGGTATTGGAACGTTCCTCAATCAGCAGCCAATTCTGTTCTTTGAGCCAATCCATGCGCGTCTTTACTTTTTAAACTTTTTGCAGTTCAGAGGAGAACCCTGCGGAGACGATTAAAGCGAAGGAGTCATCGAATCGGTGCGTCACCCTGAGAGTTTTTGGCAATCGTGAAGGCGGACAGAGCACCCCGATGTCCTGATCGTTTGCTTCGAGTGCCGCAAGGATTTCGTCGCTGGTCTGGCAGGTCACCCGGTATCCGACTTGCGGAAAGCGACGCAGATTTGCATGAAAGAAACCTGGCAGGTAGGCGAGGCCAACCGTCCGTGACACATCCACGCGGATCTCTTTGCGTGCGCCCGCGAACTCCTGAGCGAGATGAAGGAGGGAATGTTCCACATCGCCGAGCAATCGTGCGGCTTCGCGATGGAGAAATTCGCCGGCGGGCGTGAGGCGAACAGTTCGGGTTGTCCGGTCCAGCAACTGGATTCCCAAACTGTTCTCAACCCCCTGCATCTGCCGTGTGATGGCGCTTTGAGTCAGGCCGGCAATCTCGGCGGCCTTTGTAAAACTGCGGTGCTTCACGACGAGATGAAAAAGCGCGAGTTCATACAAATCGAAAGGCACTGTGCTCAGGAACCGATGCATATTGTGCATCAATGTATGCAACTAATGAATTTCACTCAAGCTTTGCTCCGCCATACGCTTGGTTCCGAGAAAGGAAAAACTATGGCGGAGAAAAATGATCGATTAGCGCAAAACGTCCCGGGCCGTTATTACGTGGATTCAACCTGCATTGACTGTGACATGTGCCGAAGCACAGCGCCTGATTTCTTCAGGCGGGATGAAGAAATCGGAATGTCAATTGTCTACCGGCAACCAGTCACGCCAGAGGAGCGCGCGATGGCCGAAAAAGCCACGCAAGGTTGCCCGTCCGACTCCATTGGAAACGATGGCGTGCCGGAGCCTGTTGTTTCTTCGTTGGAATCGTAAATCGCAGATTTCATTGCCGCTGTTCCTCAGAAGCCACAGGACGAGTTTTATAAACTTGTATGGTGGCCGCGTGCTAACGCTCGGTGCGAGTCCGGCCTCCGGCTCCAATATTTACGCCGGAGTGGCTCAGTGGTAGAGCACGTATTCCCAGTTCGTCTCTTATCTGTCGGATTGAGTTGCTGTGGGCGGTTTCATAATATGCGCCAGCACGAATGAGTCCGATCACACATTTTTTCATGGGATGGGCCGTGGCCAACATGGCGCCGTCCCTCACCCACCGAGAGCGTGCATTCGTGACCTTGGCAAGTGTCGTCCCTGACATCGATGGTTTGGGAATTATCGCTGAACGGCTGACCCCAAATTCCTCCCATCCGTTGAACTGGTGGAGCGACTATCATCATGTATTGGGACACAACCTCGGCTTTGCCCTGATCTTCTCGGCCTTGGCCGGTGTGTTCGCGAGACAAAGAATCAAAACAGCGCTGTTGGTTTTCTTCAGCTTTCATTTGCATTTGCTTGGAGATTTGGTCGGTGCACGTGGCCCGGACGGCGATCAATGGCCGATTCCATATTTACTTCCATTTTCAAACCAGTCGCACCTGACGTGGTCCGGACAATGGGCTCTCAACGCGTGGCCGAATTTTGTTATCACAGCCGTTTTCATTGTGACTGCGGTCGTGCTGGCCTGGCGGCGCGGATTTTCTCCCTTGGAAATGTTTTCCCGCAAAGCCGATTCAATTTTTGTTGGTGCTTTGCGGGGGCGTTTTCCAGCAAGCACAGCGCTTTGAATTCAGCGGGCCGTCGATTGTGGGGCCTTGTGAACCCGGCGATACCGGTATAAATCCGGTCCGTCGCTTGCGGCGGTGGTGCAACTCTGAGGACACCGCGCAATTCCACAGTCGCTTTCTTGCCGCTTTCATTCTGATGGGCCGAAGACATCGGGTTATCTGTCATTGGTTCGAATCCAATCTGCTCCACCAGACGGGGCAGTAGCTCAATTGGTAGAGCATTCCCGCGTCGCTCCTTGCTCATCCGCTTTTCGTCGCGTCGAGTGTCCCAACCGCCGCTTTTACAGTGTAAGCGATGAAGCGATTGGCGGGCATCTGTCGGGGCGAGATACATCCGGCCGCGATTTCGTGATGGGTGTTTATCCAATGCTTCTCGATGAAACGTGCTTCTTCCTGGCTGTGGACTTGGACGGACCGGACTGGCAAAAAGACGCGAGTGCATTGGCCGAGACATGCCGGCGCCTCGGAGTTCCCGCCGCGCTCGAGAGGTCTCGATCGGGTGAGGGCGGACATGTCTGGTTTTTTTTCCACGAGGCGATCCCTGCGACACTCGCGCGGAAAATGGGATCGCACATCCTGACGGAAACAATGGAGCATCGTCCGGAAATCGGTTTCGATTCGTATGATAGGCTCTTTCCAAATCAGGATACGCTTCCAAAAGGAGGCGCCGATTGTCGGTTCATTGCCGCAGAAACTGGCCCTTGTGCTTGCTGATCAAATCTACATCAGCAAAGACAATCTTCTGCCATCGCTCCGTAATCGGTTGATCCGCCTGGCCGCGTTTCAGAATCCAGAATTCTACCGCGCTCAAGCGATGCGGCTCTCCACCTTCGGCAAACCGAGAGTCATCTCGTGTGCCGAAGAGCATCCCACGCATTTCTCCCTTCCGCGCGGATGTCTTGAGGATGTTCTTGGAGTGCTGAACTCACTGAAAATTGAAGCTGTCCTGAACGATGAACGGTTTAGTGGTAAATCTCTCAAGGTCTCGTTTAACGGCACGTTGCGGAGCGAACAGCAAATGGCTGCCGATGCCCTGCTGCGCCACGACACAGGCGTCCTCGCCGCGACGACCGCGTTCGGAAAAACCGTTCTTGCCGCGTGGTTAATTGCACAGCGCGGCGTCAACACCCTCGTGCTGGTTCATCGTCAGCAACTGCTGGAACAATGGATCGAGCGCTTATCGAGTTTTCTGACTCTCCCGCCGAAGCAAATTGGGCGCATCGGAGGCGGCCGCCGGAAAGCGGGAGGAAATCTGGACGTAGCATTGATTCAAAGTCTCGTGCGAAAAGGAGCCACGTGCGCTATCGGGTCGACGCAAAACAACAGGCCGCGACCCGGCCCTTTACTCATCAAGTATTCGTACGGCCAACCGGTTTTCGAGCATTGACGACACTGGCTTCGGACCCACGCACGGAATTTCACGAGCTGTTTGAGAAATTTCGAAATGATGACGCACGGAATCGGATGATCTGCGACGATGTCATTAGCGCAGTGCACCAAGGTCGTTCGCCTTTGGTGCTGACAGAACGCGTCGGACACCTCGAAGAACTCGTCCGACAGCTTTCGCCGCATATTCCAAACCTGATCACCCTGCGTGGCGGGCAGACGAAGAAAGAACTGGCGTCAGCGCTGATTCGCCTATCAGGCAGCTCTGAGCAGAATCCTCGCGTGATCCTAGCCACAGGAAAATTCGTTGGGGAAGGTTTTGATGATCCCAGATTGGACACGTTGTTTCTGGCTCTGCCGATTTCGTGGCGTGGAACAGTCGCTCAATACGTTGGACGTCTTCATCGTCTCCATGAAGAAAAGCGTGAAGTGCGCGTTTATGATTATGCCGATCTCAACGTTCCGATGTTTTCCAGAATGTTTGACAAACGGTGTCGCGGCTACGAGTCGTTGGGTTACACCATTTTGCTTCCGGGCAGCGCGTTGCCGGGATGGCCAGCCGAAGTTCCGCTGCCGATTGATCCGGAATGGAAGAAGGACTACGCCGCCAGCATTCGGCGCCTGGTTCGTGACGGCGTTGATGTGCCGCTAGCCAGTCTCTTCGTTCATGTGGCGCGAAACCCCTCCTCTGATGCCGAGGGTGAAGCTCGAGCAAGAAGCGCGAGCGAAGCATTTCTTTTCCGCCGACTGCAAACATTGCCTGAGACCTGCGGTCATTTTCGCTTGAATGCCAAATTGCCAATTCCTTTCGACAATCAGGGACACATGGAAGTGGATTTCTTGTGCGCCGAGCTGAAAGTCGCGATTGAGTTGGATGGTCCGCAGCATTTGGCGAATGCCGAAGCATACCGGCGAGATCGAAGGAAAGACGCCCTTCTGCAAGAGCACGGCTATTTGATTCTTCGATTCCTCGCTGAAGACGCAGGAAAGAATCTCGATGCAGTTCTGGACCGGATTATCTCGACGCTTGCACACTGCAAAACCGCCAGAGGGGTCCAATGACAGCAGCAGACAATCGAGCTACATTCTGGCTACACTGCTCGCAACTCCTTGATTATCATTGGAGCGGGTGAAGGGAATCGAACCCTCGTCTCAGGCTTGGGAAGCCCACGTTCTACCATTGAACCACACCCGCATCTGATGCGCGGTTACCTCTAGCAGGTTTCAAGAGCCGGCGCAACTGGTCTGTCGGCATTGGTCTGCCGACGCGCCAACGATTTCGGAAGGTGCTCGGGTCGATCGCTTCATTTCGCCGAAGTTAAATCTTCAGAGATTCTGAAAATCGATCCGTGAACTTCTCCACGTGCTCGTTTTCTGCGACGACACTTCACTGGCGGCCGGTGTTTCATCGCGAGATTGGTTGGGCAGCCGCAGCGACGCAAACCGTGGGCAACGGATGCGACGCTGTTTTGAGCCGTTCTGAGCCAGTTGCTTCAGTCTGGCAACGGAGATAACGTGCGGCATGCGGACCGATTCAGATTTGGAAAAACTCCTCGAACGGCTTCCCCCCCACATCCAGGAGCCGCTCCGGAAAAGAAAAGATCTTGATCAGCTCCTCGAAATTGTGCTGGACCTGGGCCGCCCTTCCGAAGCCCGTTTCCGCAATGAAACCGTCTGCCTCAGCCCGCGCGAAGTCGCTGATGAAGACATCCGTTATGTGACCGACCGGGTGAGCGCGTTCGGCGAGGACAACCGAGCGGGGATCGAGCGGACGCTGCATCGCATTTCGGCCATCCGCAATCGCGCGGGCAAAGTTGTCGGGCTGACGCTTCGTGTGGGCCGGGCGATTCACGGCACGATCAAAGTGATCGAGGATTTCGTCTCGTCAGGCAAAAGCGTTTTGCTGCTCGGAAAACCTGGCGTTGGCAAGACCACCATGCTGCGGGAAGTGGCGCGCGTGCTCTCGGACGACGCCAAAAAGCGCGTGGTCGTGGTGGACACTTCAAATGAGATCGCAGGCGACGGCGACATTCCCCATCCGGGCATTGGCCGGGCGCGCCGCATGCAAGTGGCGCGGCCAGAAAAGCAGCACGCTGTGATGATCGAAGCAGTGGAGAACCACATGCCGGAATCGATCATCGTCGACGAAATCGGCAACGAGCAGGATGCAGCCGCCGCCCGAACGATAGCCGAACGCGGAGTTCAATTGGTCGCCACGGCGCACGGGAACACCCTGGAAAATCTGATCATGAATCCGACGCTCGCGGATTTGGTCGGCGGAGTTCAAGCGGTAACCTTGGGCGACGAAGAAGCTCGCCGGCGACGGACCCAAAAGACTGTTCTGGAACGGCGCGCCCCGCCCACCTTCGACATTCTGGTGGAAATCCAAAACTGGAATGAGGTGAACGTGCATCCGGATGTCGCCGCGGTGGTGGATGAATTCTTGCGTGGTCTTCCGCCCAGCCCGGAAAAGCGGACGCTGCGGCCGGATGGCGCATTGGAACGGAGCCGCGTGCCGCCTCGCCCGGAAGTCGTAGATCGAAAACGCGCCCGACCTTTTCAATCGGAGGAACCCGTCCATGTGGAGCAATTCGGGCCAGGCCCAGCAAGCCCGCTGATCGTTGATGGCGCCGCGCGTGTGGTGCGTCTGATGCCAATCGGCGTGAGCAAGGATAGACTCCGGCGTGCAGTGAGAGATTTCGGGTTGCGCATCGAGCTCACGGACCGGCTCGACGAAGCCGAATTAATCCTGACAACGAAAAGCCAGCGGCGGCGAGCGGCCAAAATCGTGAGCGAGGCCGAACAACGCGGAGTGCCCGTTCATACACTGCGAAAGAACACCATGGCGCAGATCCAATTATTCCTCGACGAATACTCCGGAGGCAGAGAGCCGGAATCCGAACCGGAACAGTCAGCCCGGAACGAGGCGGAAACCGCCGTGGCACGAATTGAAGCAGGCGAAACTCAGATTCATTTGGCGCCGCAAGCCTCGCACCTCCGGCGGCTCCAACACGAGATTGCGGAGGAAGCTGGTTTTTCTTCTTCGAGCACGGGCCGTGAACCACGCCGCCACGTGGTGATTTATCGGTGAGCAATCACGAATGACGAATCACGAATGACGAATCACGAATGACGAATCACGAATCACGAATAACGAATAACGGAAACAATGTTCAAAACCAAAACCCGAAACAAGGCCCTTTGCTCGCTGTGGACCCTTCATCGAAAGCTCCGGCTCGTTTTGAGCTTTTGAATTTTGGCGCTCTCGAAATTCGAACTTCGAGTTTCGGTGGTCATCCGTCTTTTCTATTTTGCGGGCGCGTCAACTTGGCCAGCAACAGGCTGAAAATTTCCTGAGCTTGCGGAACCCGCGCCCAAAGCAAAATGCCAAAATAAAAAACACCCGCGACAGCCATCGGAACAAAGACGCCACCGGTTCGCGCGATCAGGCTCGATCGGCCCATCTGATTCTCCCAAGCGCTCCCCGTCAACCACGCGAGCGCAGCCGCGCTGAGGACCGCCCCTGCCATTGCCAGCAAACTGTTTCGTAGCGGGGCGAAGTCGAGGCGCCCCAGTTTTCGTTTCAGCCCGTATGAGAGAAGGCTCACATTGACAAACGCGCTCATCGTATTCGCAATGCCAAGCCCGCCTTCCTGAAAAACGGGGATCAACCAGAGCACGAACATCAGATTCAACCCAAGACAGACACAGCTGATTTTCATCGGAGTCGTGGTGTCGCCCAGAGCGTAGAAAGCGCGCGCGAAAATGTTGACCAATGAAAACGCGATCAAGCCCGGAGCGAGGCAAACCAACGCGAACGATGTCCTCAGAGTATCAGTTGGGCCAAACTTTCCGTGTTCGAACAAGAAACGAACGATCGGCGCGGCGAGGACGATCAACATGGCCATGGCCCAGATGTTGGAGAACGAGAGATACCCCACGGCTTGCCGCAAGGTCCCGCGGAATTCGGGAAACTTTTTTTCCGCGGCCAAGCCTGAAAGTGTGGGCAGCAGGTACGTTGCGAGCGAGATTCCAAACACGCCCTGGGGAAATTCCATAAGCCGGACCGCGTAATCAAAGGACGAATAAATCGTCGGATCGTAAACCCAGCTGATCGCGGAAGTGGTCAGCACATTAAATTGAAACGCCGCGACTCCCATCATGCCTGGGACCATTTTGCGAACGACAGTTCGGACGGTGTCGTTTCGCCAGGGAGAAATCCAGTGATACCGAAAACCATCTTGATAAAGCGTCGGAAGTTGATAGAGCGCCTGGGCGGCGCCGGCGATCAACACGCCATAGCCGAGGGCAAAAACCTGCTGGGATAAATTGGCGCCGAAACGCGGCGCAACGAACAGCACGATCAAAATCATGATTACGTTGAGGATCGTGGCGCCCATGGCCGGGATGAAGAAATGGCCACGCGCGTTGAGCATTCCCATGAAAATTGCCGCAAGGCAAATCACGAGCATGTACGGGAACATCAGCCGGAGCAGTTCCAGCATGAGCCGGGTTTCCGGTTTGAACCAGCCGGCTCCGCCGTAGAATTTCTGCCATTCCTCGATGTAGACCGCCGCGCCCGAAAATGTCCCCGGCGCGGCCAGTTGATACGGCGCCGTAAGCATGAGCAGCACAGTGAGGCCAAGAACCACCAGCGCGATGATTCCTATGGAAGCGACGACAAGCCCGGAGATAACCGCATTGGCAGCCTCCCACATTTCCTTTTTCCCCGCCGTCTTCTCCTTCTCTTTAAAGATAGGGATGAACGCTGCCGTCAATGCGCCTTCACCCAGGAGCCGGCGAAAAAGGTTCGGCACCATGAACGCGGTTTTGAAGGCCGCCGCGACTGGAGTATTGCCCATGAACGCGGCGTAGAGGCTCTCCCGGACGACGCCGAGCACTCGGCTCAGGATCGTGGCCAGCCCCATCGCGCCCGAAGATTTCAACATCTGCGACATCTGAAAAGATCGGGTGAGTTAACCGGTTCCGCCGGAGCGGTTCAATGGAATTTCAAACTGGGCAGTCTTAGGGTGCAACGCTTCGGCTGAAGATTTACATCTTCAGCTACGGGGGAGTGCATCTTCTCCATTCTCGTAGCTGAACTCGTCAGAGTTCAGATTCTTCGGTGCAACGCTTCGGCTGAAGACTCACGTCTTCAGCTACGGGGGAGTGCATCTTCTCCATTCTCGTAGCTGAACTCGTCAGAGTTCAGATTCTTCGGTGCATCGCCTCGGGCTGAAGACTCACGTCTTCAGCTACGCATAGCCGCCCGTTGCGTCCGTCGCGCGCCAAAGTTCGAATCTCTTGCTCACCGGAAATTATTTGCGATACTCCGCCCTGAATGTTTGCGCTGTCCAAACCGGAAGTGATTCTCACACACGAAAGCGACCTGGATGGGTTTTTGGCTGGGCTCCTTTTAAAACGCTTAGCCAAAACCGTTCACGGAGTGACGCCACCCATGGAAGCGTATCACAACCACAACTGGCGCCAGCGCCAGCTCAACGAGCCAACCGGCTGGATTACCGATCTTGCATTCGAAAGGCGGCTCGACAAACCGGGCTGGGTGATCATCGATCATCATCCCGCGGAAGCGGCCGCGCAAAGCGCTTTGCTGATTCATCATCCCAACAAATCAGCCAGCCTGCTTTGTTACGAACTCTGCCAGGAACACGGGCTCGGCTCCGCTACTTTGGACCGGCTCATTCACCTCAGCAACGTGGCCGATCTGTTCCTGGTGGATGATCCAGAGTTTATTCTCGCGAACGATTACGCCAGCCTGGTTAAGAATTACCAGTTCTGGAACCTGTACGAACTCGTCGAAGGCGAACCCGAACGTCTGCTCGATCATCCGCTGTTGGAAGTCATCGCGGTGAAGCGCCGCGTGGAAGATCCTCTCGGATATTCGTGGAGCAAAGCCAATATCACCGAGCTCACTCCTGCCGTCGGCTATGTCGACACGGTGGTTGGGAACATCAATTTAATCATCCACCAATTATTGGAAGAACGCGCCACGCCTTATGGTGTCCTGCTGACGCTCTTTCGACGCGGCAACGGTTCTTACATCGTCAGCTTGCGCAGTCGCAATGGTGAAGCGTTGAAAATCGCGGAGAAACTTCAGGGCGGCGGGCATCCCAATGCCTGCGGAGCTGCTCTGCCGCGTTCGGTTCAGGGGATTCCAGAAGCGATCGAATATTTGCGCAAGGTTCTCCGACCGCGGATCGAAGCGGAGCCAGGCTTGACGAGCCTGGAAGAAGCTCTCGCTGCGGCTGAAGTCCCGAAGAAATAGTCCGTTTGTGTCGGCTGGTCAGACGCCCCTCGAGCGGGTCGCGTTGAAAATAATCGTTCTGCTCATCGCAGTCTGGAAAATCTCAAGGGATAGCCTAAGCTCCCGGCGTGCTCCAACGAAGAGGTATTGCAAACTGGCTGGCTCGCGCCCCGGCCCCGCTATTCGTGGCTTATGCCATGGCGGCGGGATTTTCGACCTACTTTTGCATGTATGCCTTTCGCAAGCCTTTTGCGGCGGCGAAATTCGATGGCGGTTTTTTCTTCGGTTCGGACGTTCAGCTCAAGACCGCCTTGGTGATCAGCCAAATCATCGGCTACGCAGTTTCAAAATTCATCGGCCTGAAAGTGTGCTCAGAGGCGAGCGGCGAAAAGCGGGCCTGGTTATTGATCGGCCTGATCGGATGTGCACAAGCGGCGCTGGTCGTGTTTGCAGTGTGCCCGCCCAGTTGGCGCGTGGTGCCGATTTTCCTGAACGGACTGCCGCTGGGCATGGTGTGGGGTTTGGTCGTCTCTTATTTGGAAGGGAGGCGCACTTCCGAGTTGTTGCTGGCCGGGTTGAGCTGCTCCTTCATCGTCTCGAGCGGAATCGTCAAGGATTTCGCGAGGGGCTTGATGCAAGGAACCGTCGCGGAGTGCTGGCGCGCCGTTCCATGGATCGGTCCCGTGCTGGCTGATTGGACCGGGCGTGTCAGCGAATCGTGGATGCCCGCCATCACCGGATTTTATTTTCTGGTTCCATTCCTGATTTCCGTCTGGCTGCTGAACCAAATCCCGCAACCGAATCAAGGGGACGTCACTGAGCGGGTGCAACGGAAGCCGATGGACGGAACGGAGCGTCTCGCCTTCGTGAAAGAGTTTGCGCTCGGGATAGTGCTGCTTTGCACGGCTTATTTCTTTCTCACGGCTTACCGCGATTTCCGTGACAATTACCAGGTGGAACTGCTCGAGGGCCTGGGCTATCCGTACCGCCAAAACGAAACCATCATCACCCGCACTGAAACAATCGTGGCGTTTTGCGTGCTCGGAGCGCTGGCGCTGTTAAATCTCATCCGGCAGAACCGGGCGGGATTAGTGGCGGCGTTCGCCGTCATGGCCAGCGGCACAGTTCTGATGGGCGTGAGCACATTCTTGCTGCAAGCAAAACTGATCAGCGGCTTCTGGTGGATGACGTTGATCGGCCTCGGGTCGTATCTGGCGTACGTGCCGTACGGCTCGCTCTTATTTGATCGGCTCATTGCGTCGACAGGCATTGTGGGCACGGCGGTTTTTGCGATTTATGTAGCCGACGCGGTGGGTTACACCGGCTCGGTCGGAGTGCAATTGTTCAAAGATCTGGCCGAGAGGGGGACTTCGCGACTCGCCTTTTTCCAGGCTTATACTTATTTCATGTCGGGACTCGGCACTCTCTTGCTGATTGCGAGCTGCTTTTATTTTTTGGCCCGCAAGCCAAAACCGATCGGGCCCACGGTGGCGCAACCCGTCAAGCTCCTTGAAAATGAAACGCTCAATTGAGAAGCGCACGAATGGTGGCTGCCACTTTTCAATTAATGGACGCGAACGTTTAATTGCTGCGACATTCGATAAAGGATTTTGGTGCGGCGCTTTATTACACTGCTTCTCGTGATAGTCAGCTTGGTAATCGCGGCCTGGCTGATTGTAGAAAAACGGGGCAAAAGGATTTCACTGACGCCGGCTAATTCTGCCAACGGAGCTCAGACGGACTGGTTGTCCAGAAGACGGGGCATCGTCTCACGAAAGGAACAACCGTCAACGATCGAGAAACTCACCTCGAATGACAAACCAGATGCAGACGCATCAAATTTCACACAGGCGACCACGAATTCACCTCGACTCTCGTCGAACGATTCAACCAACGGCGGAAGCGGCGGCGCAGTTGTCGTTGAAAACCTACGAGGGCAAGGGCAGCTCAAACAAATCGAGACATGAGCTGGAATCAAGCAGTAGCATTCTGCGAGCGATTCACAAGGCAGCAAGAACGAGCCGAGTCAATCCCAGAGGGCTACGTTTATCGTTTGCCTACCGAAGCCGAATGGGAATATGCCTTATTCGACATGCACGGAAATGTTTCTGAATGGTCCCTGGATTTCCTGCTCCGATATCCTGATGGGACTCTGACTAACCCCGTCGGCAGAATTTCTGGCGATGTCCACGTTCTCCGCGGCGGCTCATGGCATTCACCGAAGCACAGTTGCCGTTCTGCATTTCGACATCCGTGCATCTCTACCAACGGGATTCTAACAGCAGGGTTCCGAGTTGCTTTAGCGCCTCGCATCGCACAATCGGGGTTGAGCGATCCTTAATATGCTCTTGAGTAAAGCCGCGAGATGAACCACGAATTTTCACAGCACGTGCAGCTGGAAATGGCGCGGCGCGCCATTCCGATTACCGTGGTGCAGTCGGTGTTGGATGCGCCCGCGCAAAAACTCTGTGAATGCGGCGATATTGTGTGTTATCAATCCAAGGTCGAGATTAACCAAAAGCTTTATCTGGTGCGGGTGATGGTGAACGAAAAGACAACACCGCCGAAAGTGGTTACGGTTTACCGAACCAGCCAAATCAAAAAATACTGGAAGACATGAAAGTGACCTATGACCCGGAAGTGGACGTGTTACGAATCATTTTCCGCGATGCGCCAGTCGAAGAGAGCGACGAGGATAAGCCCGGCGTCATTCTCGACTATGACAAAGACGGGAATCTCCTCGGCGTGGAAGTTTTGCAGGCGTCACGGCGAGTAGAGAATCCCCGAGGAATGGATTACGCCGTCACCGCTTGAGATTGCTTTTGAGGTTTCGAATCGGCGAAAAAGGGCGAACGGAGATCTCCGTTCGCCCTTTTCGCTTCGAGAGTGGTTTCGCTCAGTAGCGGTAATGCTCGGCCTTGTACGGGCCGTCCAGAGGCACGCCGATGTAATCAGCTTGTTTCTTGGTCAGCTTCGTCAGTTTCACGCCGATTTTTTCCAGGTGCAAACGCGCGACTTCTTCGTCGAGCTTCTTGGGCAAACGATACACGCCAACTTTGTAACTGTCCTTGTTCTTCCAAAGGTCGAGTTGCGCGAGGACCTGGTTGGTGAAGCTGTTGCTCATGACGAAACTCGGGTGGCCTTCAGCGCAGCCGAGGTTCACGAGCCGGCCTTCAGCCAGCAGGTAAATGCTTTTATCGCCGGGCAAATCGTAACGGTCCACTTGCGGTTTAATGTTCACCTTGCTCACGCCTTTGGCGTTGTTGAGCCGGTCCACTTGGATTTCGTTGTCGAAGTGGCCGATGTTGCAGACGATGGCCTGGTCTTTCATGGCCAGCATGTGATCCAGCGTGATGACGTCGCAGTTGCCAGTGGTCGTCACATAAATATCGCCGCGACCCAGTGTGTCTTCGATGGTGGTGACTTCGAAGCCTTCCATGGCGGCTTGCAGCGCGTTGATCGGGTCAATTTCGGTAATGATGACGCGCGCGCCGAATCCGCGCAGCGAATGGGCCGAGCCTTTGCCGACATCGCCGTAGCCGCAGACGACCGCGGTCTTGCCGGCAATCATCACGCCGAGGGCGCGCTTGAGTCCGTCGGCGAGCGATTCGCGGCAGCCGTAGAGGTTGTCGAACTTGGATTTTGTAACCGAGTCGTTGACGTTGACGGCGGGCACGAGCAGTTTTCCGGCTTCGAGCATTTGATAGAGCCGATGCACGCCGGTGGTCGTTTCCTCGGAGACGCCTTTCCAGTCTTTGATAACTTGCGTGAACCAGCTGGGGCGTTCCTTCGCGCAGCGCTTCAAAAGATTTTTGATGACGGAAACTTCGTGGTTGTCGCTCGGCGTATTGACCCAATTGTCGCCCTGCTCCATCTCGTAACCTTTGTGCAGAAGCAGCGTGGCATCCCCGCCGTCGTCCACGATCAGTTGCGGGCCTTTGTTGCCGGGATGGGTGAGCGCGGCGAGGGTGAAATCCCAATATTCCTCGAGCGTTTCCCCCTTGTGCGCGAAGACGGGAACGCCAGCTTTGGCGATGGCGGCGGCGGCGTGGTCTTGCGTGGAGAAGATGTTGCAGCTGGCCCAGCGCACGGACGCGCCAAGTTCGGCGAGCGTCTCGATGAGCACGGCGGTTTCGATGGTCATGTGCAGCGAGCCGGAAACGCGCACGCCCTGAAACGGTTTTTGCGGGCCGTACTTTTCCCGGCAGGCCATGAGCCCGGGCATCTCCTGTTCAGCAACGGAGATTTCCTTCCGGCCCCAGTCCGCGAGGGAAAGGTCACGGACTTTGAAATCGGCGAAAGGCTTCTGCGATTTGCCATTGGCGGTCTTCTTGCCGTTGATTTTGGTCAGTGCAGGCATAGTTAGTTTTCTTCTGTAAGTTTAGGTTGGGTTCAGAACCTTATGAGCGCGCGGCTTGGTTCATTGGACGGCCCGCTTCAACGCGGCAGCTTTGTCCGTGCGTTCCCAAGTGATGCTCTCGAGGTCGTCGACTTTTCCAAAGTGACCGTAATTCGTCGTTTTTGCATAGATCGGCCGAAGCATATTGAGCTGCTTAATGATCGCGGCCGGCTTGAAACTGAAGACTTCCTGGACAGCCGCCGCGATTCGTTCCTCGCTGACCAACCCGGTGCCGAACGTGTCCACGCAAACGGAGACTGGATCGGGATAACCGATCGCATAAGCGAACTGGATCTCGACGCGCGTCGCCAGACCTGCGGCCACGATATTCTTGGCCACATAACGGCCCATGTACGCGGCGCTGCGATCGACTTTTGAAGGGTCCTTCCCGCTGAACGCGCCACCGCCATGGCGGCCCATGCCCCCGTAGGTATCGACGATGATCTTCCGCCCAGTCAACCCCGTGTCGCCTTGCGGCCCGCCGACCACGAAACGACCCGTCGGGTTGATGAAATATTCTGTTTTCCGATCCAACAGTTCCGCCGGCAAAACTTTTTTGACGACTTCCTTGATGACAAAATCGCGCAACGTTTTGTGCTTCACGTCCGGCGTGTGCTGCGTCGAAACAACCACGTTCACAATTCGGACCGGCCGGCCGTTGTCATATTGAACGGACACTTGGCTCTTCGCGTCCGGCCGGAGCCACTTCACTTTGCCCAATTTCCGAACCCGGGTAAGTTCGCGCCCAAGCCGATGGGCGAACATGACGGGGGCCGGCATGAGCTCTGGGGTTTCGTCACAAGCAAAACCGAACATCAGCCCTTGATCGCCCGCGCCTTGTTCGGCGGTGGTTTTGCCCTCGGCAGCCCGAGCGTCAACTCCCTGGGCGATGTCGGGGCTTTGCGTCGTGATCAAATTCGTAATGAAAACTTTGTCGGCGTGAAACACGTCGTCTTCGTTCACATACCCGATCTCGCGAATCGTTTCCCGAACAATCCTGCCGTAATCGAGTCTGGCTTTGGTGGTGATTTCACCGCCCACCACGACGACATTGCTTTTGGCGTAGGTTTCGCAAGCCACGCGGCTGCGCGGATCTTCCGCCAGGCAGGCGTCCAGGACGGCGTCGGAGATCGAATCACAAACTTTGTCCGGATGGCCTTCGCCCACGGACTCGGAGGAAAAAATCATTTTGGTGCTCATGACAGAAGGAGTGGGAATGACATATTGACGTATCAGGATAGGAAGATATATACCTAACCCGGAGCGTCAACAGCGAATTGGAAAATTTTTCGGCGCAGCCGCCGCCCGCTTTTCGCGCCCCTCACGCCGCGCATGTCCGCCACCCTAAAATCACTCCGCGCCCTGGCGGATCCCACCCGGCTCCGCATTCTCGCCCTCGTCGAGAAGGATGAGCTGTCCGTCCATGAGCTCCAGGAAATCACCCGGATGGGACAGTCCCGCATTTCAACGCATCTTGGCCTGCTCCAAGACTCGGGCATGCTGCAATCCCGGCGCGAGGGCAAACGAACATTTTACCGGGCGACAAACAGCCCGAGCGCGCAGATTCGTGAGGTGATTCAACTCGGCTTGCGTGGGGCGAAGGAAATGCCCGATTACGCGGCTGACCTTGTGAATCTGAAACGCGTGCTCGCCCGGCGGCAGGAACAAGCCCAGCTTTATTTCAACCAGGTTGCGGGCCGATTCGATCGCAGTTACGGACCGGGACGGTCATGGCAAGCATTCGGCCAGCTTCTCCTGCGGATCATTCCTCCGCTGGTGATCGCGGACCTGGGCTCGGGCGAAGGGCTGCTTTCCGAGCTGCTGGCTTTGCGCGCCAAGAAAGTGATTGCGGTCGACAATTCAGAAAAGATGGTCGCATTCGGGACGCGCAAGGCCAAGAAGAATGGCTTGAAGAATCTTGAGTTCCGCCTGGGCGATCTGGAAGAGCCGCCGATCGAATCGCAGACCGTCGATCTGGTGGTGCTCAGCCAGGCCTTGCACCATGCGGAGCGGCCGGAACGCGCGATCGCGAGCGCGCAACGGATCCTTCGGCCGGGCGGCCAGATCATGATCCTTGATCTGCTGCAGCATTCGTTCGACAAAGCCCACGAGCTTTATGGCGATCGATGGCTCGGTTTTGCCGAAAGCGACCTGCACCGCTGGCTGGAAGCGGCTGGGTTCAGGAAAATCGAAATCACCACCGTCGCCCGCGAAGAATTGCCGCCGTTCTTTCAGACAATCCTCGCGGGTGGAATGAAGTAATCGACCGCGCTAATCCCGCGTGATCGCGAGCATTTCTGCCTGCAGTTCGCGGCGAAAGGTTTCTCTCTGCTCGTCGGTGGCATCGCGTGGCACGGCGATGAATTTCCCGAGTTGAATCTCACAACGCGAGAACGGGAGCGGGATCTGAAAACGGTCCCAACTTTTCAGTTGGATTTTTCGGCTTAGATAAAAGCTGATCGGCACAATCGATTGTCCCGTGACTTGCGCCAAACCGATGATCCCAGGCTGGACTTGGTAACCGGGACCGCGGGGCCCATCCGGCGTGATCGCAATATCGTAGCGGCGTTCCGCCCACGATTTTAATTCGAGCAACGCTTGCGGCCCGCGCCGGCTGGTTGATCCCCGCACTGGCACAGCCTCAAATAACTCGAGAATTCGCGCAAACAACGCGCCGTCTTTGCTGGCGCTGACCAGCGCGGCCAAGCCAGTCCGCTTCTCTCGAAAAAATTTATGGAAGAGAACGAGCGACAAGCTCAGGCGATTGTGCCAGATGCAGAAGATCATTGGCGCCGGAAAACGTGAGGTGAACTGAGCAAGGTCAGGCGAAAATCGGAAGCGCAATGTTGCGGCAATGGCGCGGATGATCACAAAAACCAGCCAAGCGATGACCGTGCGGGACCAGGACAGCTTGTGCGGGACCACGATTCCGGAAGCTTTGCGAGGCCGCGCGGGCGCAGCCGCTTGCTCCGGAGTCGAAGAACGGTTCGCGTCGGGCGGGATCGGTGAATTCACGGCGCTCGATTAACCGGCTTTTTTCAGGCTGGCGCGAACGAGGTCTTCGGCGGGAGCTTCCGAGCCCAAAGCTGCTTGCGCGGCGCGCACCGCATCGTGCGCTTCGAGTTGCTTGAATCCGAGAGCGATCAAGGCCAGGACCGCATCGTTCGTGCGCTGATCCAGCGGCGACAAACCGCGTTCTGCGCTCGATGCCTCCCAAGCGCCGACCGCTCCGATCTTCTCCCGCAGTTCGACGACGATCCGTTCGGCTGTTTTTTTCCCGACGCCGGAAACTTGCGACAGCGTTTTGACATCGCCATTGGCAACTGCGCCGCGAAAGGCCGTCGGGTTGATTCCGCTCAGAATATTCAAAGCGATCTTGGGGCCGATGCCCGAGACGGTGTTCACCAGCATCCGAAAGAGAGTCCGCTCTTCCGCGGTCATGAACCCGTAGAGGACGTGCGCATCTTCGCGAATCGCAAGGTGGGTCAGTAATTTCACTTTGTTCCCTGGCGCGGGCAATTTGTCGTAGGACGATAACGGGATCAGCACTTCATACCCGATGCCGTTAACCTCCACGGTCACTTGGGTCGGCAGCACATCCTGAAGCACGCCGCACAAAAACGTGATCATGGCAAGGTTATGCTCAACTTGAAGAACGGTGACAAATGAATTCACCGAGAAGGAGCCGCTTCTCACGGTTTCGGTCCAGCGTCCGAATCGGGCATCTTCAACCGCGCGTCCGACAGATCCAACCGATACATGATTTGATTGTATTCGTAATACGGAGTCGGATGCGGGTTGCCGGAAAATGTATTCACGTACGAGCCTTCCAAATAGATGATCCGCCCGCCTGCTTGGTCGAAGAATGGGTGTTGGGTCGGATTATAAAAATCGTGCGCATCGGATTTTTTGTTGGCGTGAGTGATGATTTTTCGGGCGTTTATCCATGGCCCTTCGGGACGATCCGATTCGCTGTACCAAACCTCACCGAGCATCGTCGCGCCGAACGCTTCGGAAGCGATCATGATGTAGCGGCGGCGGTACGCGTTCCAAAAGCAGGAACAGTTATTCAAGAGAATCGGCTTGCCGCTCTCTGCATCCTGCAATCGAAAGGGGCACTCTTCGCGCCGCAATTTTCCAGCCGCGATCAGCTGTTGCTGGTCTTTTGGGTTGAGCGGTGGAGTTGTTTTTTTCCAGGCCCAGATCAGCTTGCCGGTTGGATCACGATCGAGCTCGACCTCGCCTTTGGCATTCGAGCGCGTTCCCGCTTTTAAACAGGTGTAGCTCTCGTAGGAAGCCGGATCGAGATAAGGACCCCAGCTCGCGCGCACACGGACAGCAGGGTAAGGAGCAGTAAAGTAAATGTAATCGGCGCCATCCGACTTCACTCGGACAGGGTACCCTTGCGGCATAGGGTTTGGATTCAGAGAAACCGTCCTTACTTTTTCGAACACGTCTTTCTGATCGTCGTAAGCGACGAAGCCATTTTCCAGCACTTCGCCCAAACCCTTTCGCCGTTGGAAAAATGCCAGCATCCGATCGCGGCCATTTTCATCAGGAAGGACGACCAACCCCGACAGCCAAACCACTCCTTCCCCGGGAATCGGCGACATCGATCGGGCGAACCCGTCTTTTCCAGTGAAATAATGCAGATCGAATCCGCGCGAGGGATCGAGGTTTTGAGGCAGATCCGTCGTCGCTCCGGACATGGAGAAGTTCCCGAGGGCATACGTAAGCCTCATGGTGTCGCCGTAGAGCCAGTACAGCTTCCCACGATAAATGGTCGTCAGGATGCCGTCTTGCCCAGTCACTTCCCCATTTAGCAGCGGTTCGGTGATCGGCGCCTTTCGCCCGAGCAGAATCGTGTCGCGGTAAATTCCCTGGCCAGTGATTCGATAAAGCCGCTCGGCAATGTTGAGCCGTTTGATTTTGATTTTGGCGCTCGAGCCAGCCTTTGTTTCGAGCGCCACCCCTCGAATCCCGAAGCCGTCAGCTGGAAATTCATAGCCGTGGGCCGAAACAGCAAACCAAACTTTTCTGTTCATTAGCCCGGGCTCGTAAAAGGCAATCAAACCATTCGAATCGGTGTGCCACGGCACGCTGCTTGTCGTCTGCAACTCCACCATCGGAACACCGCGCCCAGTTTGATCATCGACGACTTCAATGGCGAAATAATCCTTCGCATCGGGCGCGGCGGCTGCACGCGCGAACTGGGCTATCAGGAGGAGAAGACAACCGATTGATTGGAGTCTTGGCATAAATCGAAGGGAGAGGCGACGGTGAGAGTCTCTCATCGGGGACAAACCGATTTTTCCGGCCGTCCCGCGGCCAGCAACAAAGATTATTTTCGCAAGAACTTTTGCGCCCGGCGGCCCAGGATTTCGCCGGTGTAAACAGCGCCATCCTTGCCGACCGCGATGTCGTGCGGCCAGTACAATTGGCCGTCATAGTTCCCGTATGAGCCCCACTTGGCGAGAATCTTGCCGCTCAAATCGAGTTGGAGCAAATGCGCCCGATCGGGTGGCCATGACTTCAAATCGCCGCCGTCCACAACGTAGAGGAGTTCATCCGGTCCGAAGGTAATTGCCCAGGGCCGGCCGAGTTCCGGGCTTTTCCAGGCGTGCAGAAACTTGCCTTTGGAATCGAACACCTGCACCCGAGCATTCGAGCGGTCGGCGACGTAGACGCGTTCGGCTCGATCCAGAGCAATCCCGTGCGGCAAATTAAATTCCCCTGGCTGATCTCCTTTTTTTCCCCACTCGAATTCAAACTCGCCCGACGCGGAAAATTTAGCGACTCGGCTGTTGCCATAGCCATCGCTCACGTAAAATGATCCATCCGGCGCCACCGCGAGATCGGTCGGTTTGTTGAAGTGCCGCGCGTCCCAACCAGCCACCCCTCTCTGCCCCAATTCCATCAGCAGTTTCCCGTCATGGGCAAATTTCATGATCTGGTGGCTAGCGACATCCGTGATCCAAATGTTGTCGTTGCGATCAACTCGCAAGCCGTGCGGGCTGTAAAACCGGTTGGCGCCCCAACTCGCGATCAACTTTCCCGACTTCCCATCGAAGCAGACGACAAGCGGCTCTTTCGCGGCGGTCGTGAAATTTGTGCCGAGGATAGAATGCTCGCCGCGGTGGAAAACAAAAACGTGATTGTGCGAGTCGACCGCAATGCCGGAAACGTGGCCGAGCATGAAGCCATTCGGAAGCACAGGCCAGCCATGCGCCACTTGGTAGGTTGTCGACGAGAGCTTGTCGGCTGATTTGCTTTTCGAGGCGTTATAGTCGGCTGGGTGCAGGGAGACGCAAGCGCACCATGCCGTCAGGACGGACAACCGGCGAAACCAATTAGAAGGGAGCGCATTCATGGCAATAATCCTCCGAGCATTGTGTTTTGAGTTCGCGAGTGCGGCGAGATTTGTGTTCAGGTTTTAAAGCTGCGAGACGTTTGGATGTGCGTCAGATGCGTTTAGCTGTTCCGAGAGAACAAGGGCCGCCGCTTTGAAGGTGAGCCAGAGCGACGGCCAGCGCGTCTGCCGCATCGGCAGCTGGAGCTTCTGAGAGCCGCAACATTCGTTGCACCATTTTGGCGACAGCCAGTTTTTGGGCTGCGCCGTAGCCGACGATCGCCTGCTTCACTTTTCGGGGAGCGATCTCAAAAATGGGCAAGCCAGCTTCCGCTGCGACGGCGAGGCTCGCGCCGCGGGCTTCTCCCATGATGAGTGCGGTTTGTAAGTTTTGGGCGTAGAAAAGCCCTTCGACGACGCAGATAGTTGGTTGATGCGTCCGGATAACTTCGCGCAATTTTTCCGAGATTTTGGCCAGACACCGGGAGCGTTCCCAACCTGCGGGGCATGTGATCGTGCCGAAACCGAGGCTGACTAGTTGGCGCCGCTCCTGACGGATGATTCCGTAGCCAGTTCCGCGCAGGGAAGGATCAATGCCGAGAACAATCTGAGTGGAGATTGAAACGGCAGCAACTGGGGAATTTGGAATCGGTTCAGGCAACCGCCTTGGGCTGGCCAAACGTTTTTCCATGATGGCGAATTGCTGCGCAGTGATGGCCATGCGGGATTCTGGTCAGATCCTCGCGCCTCGTCCAGTGTTTAGGGACAGACAAAATGGCGGTAGCGCTGTGCGTTTTAGGTTTAGGGACAGACAAATAGTTCAACCGTTTGCCTTAGGGACAGACAAACTGTTCTTGAAATATTATTGACGCGCTTTGGCATCCGGTTCACGGTTTTCGCTCGCAAGGAGGAAAAAGCGTGCGTTGTCCCCGTCTGAAATTGTCTGATTCACCCGCGGTGTATCATTGCATTTCGAGAACAGCCGGCGGTCAACGACTGTTCGAGCCTTCAGACAAGGAACATTTCCGGAAGTTAATGTGGGCTGCGGCCACTTTTTGCGGCGTGGACTTGCTCACCTACACGATTATGAGCAACCATTTTCATTTGCTCGTTCGTGTTCCGGTTAAGGGGGAGATTTCAGATGAAGAGCTGGCACTTCGAGCGCGGAATTACTTTGGGGCGAAAAACGGCTACACAACGGCGATTGAAGATGATTTGAAAACCACAGGCAAGATCTCGACTGAGTTGCGCTGTCGACTCACTCGCCGAATGAGTGATGTTTCGATGTTTCTGAAGGAACTCAAGCAGCGTTACACGAGGTGGTTTAATCGCACCCACGACAGGTACGGCACGCTATGGGCGGAACGCTTCAAGAGCGTATTGGTTGAGAACGAGCCGTTGGCTTTGAGAACGGTCGCGGCCTACATCGATTTGAATTGTGTGCGTGCCGGTTTGGTTAGCGATCCTAAGGATTATCGCTTTTGTGGCTATGCCGAAGCCATCGCGACGGCGGCGGATGCCCGGACAAACTTGGCGAGTTTTTTGGAGGGAAAGAAGTGGCATGATCAAGCGGCACTGTACCGCACGTACTTGTTCTGCAATGCGGCTGCCTCTGGGCACAGCAATAAGAAGATCCTTTCGCGCGAAGCTATTCTTTCAGAATTGAAAAACCATGGCCGCCTGGACAACGCAGTTTTGTTGCGAGTTAAGGTGCGGTATTTCACAGACGGCGCTGTGCTCGGCAGCCAGGAGTTCGTCAACCATGTTTTCACACGATTTCGAAATTATTTCAGCAAAAAGCGGAGCAGCGGGGCTCGTCCAATGGGCGGCGGTGACTGGAGGGGACTAAATGTTTTGCGCGCGCTACGGTTAAATGTGTTCGGCTAACACATCGCAGTGCTTCGAGATCTTTTCTCCTGGACCGTAAAAACTCTCTTTCCGTTCGCCGAGCTTGATCTTTCAGCGCTCAGCACGTCTTCCGTGATAATTCCGTTTCCTAGCTAAGCGTAGATTCGCCCGAGGCTTAGGATGTCGCAAAAACCCGGGACTGTTTCTCTCCGTCCCTGAACCAATTTTCCCGCTGGGAGAAGGCCTCTAGTGTAGAATTCGCCGACACTTTCTTCTTTGTATTGCCGGTGGACCAACTCCGCTTGCCCGGGCCTTGAATTCGCGTTTCTTAGGGACAGACAAATAGTTTTACGACAATTTGTCTGTCCCTAATCCGGTGGAGCGTTGTTTTTCTTTCCCGGAAAGGCGGTTTGACGTTTGCTGGAGCCAGATGATCGCACGTGTCACGCTCGATCTGCCGGTCAAAAAGGAATTTGACTATGCAGTGCCCGATGAGTTGAAAGGAGCCATCGTCGTGGGTTCGCGTGTGAAAGTGCCGTTCCACAAACGGCAGTTGCTCGGCACTGTGACCGCCCTTCTCGACCAGCAGCAATCGCCAGAAAGACCGCTTCGGCCGATTCTAAAGATTACCGGCAGCGATTCCCCCGTAACGGCGCCCATCCTCAAATTGGCCCGTTGGATCGCCCAATATTACTGCTGCCCGCTCGAACTTGCTTTGAAAAGCGCCCTGCCCGAAGCCGTCCGCAAAGAGGAACAAGGCTGGCGCGAACGCCTCGTCATCGAAAGAGTCGAGCGCCTTGGCGAAGTTCCTGACCTCACGACCCGCCAAAAGCAAATCCTCCACTCGCTGGACCCCGAGCGCCCGGTCCCGCTGCAAAAATTCCTGGAGATTGCCTCCACCACCGCCGCAACGCTCCGGCGCCTCGAAGACAAAGGGCTCGTCCGAATTCGCGCTCAAATCAGCGAACGCGATCCTTATGGGAAAGAACAAATCCTCCCCAGCCAATCACTCGTTCTAAACCCGGAACAACAAGCCGCCTTATCCAAAATCATCAACGCGCTCGATACGCTCAATGCGTCGACCACAATTCGAAACCCGCGCGTGTTCCTTCTGCACGGAGTGACGGGCAGCGGCAAGACGGAGGTTTACCTCCAATCGATAGCTCACACTCTTTCCCACGGAAAATGCGCCATTGTTTTGGTTCCGGAAATCTCGCTCACGCCGCAAACGGTCGAACGTTTCAAGGCCCGTTTTAGCGGTGGCAAAACCCCCACCACCGTCGCGGTGTTGCACAGTCACCTCTCCACGGGCGAGCGTCATGATGAATGGCAGAAAATTCGACAGGGCCGCGCCCGCATTGTGATTGGCGCCCGGTCCGCCATCTTCGCGCCGGCGCATCCCCTTGGACTTATCATTGTCGACGAAGAACACGAACATTCCTACAAACAGGAGGAATCGCCGCGTTACCATGCTCGGGACGTTGCGGTCATGCGCGGGCAACTGGAAAATGCGGTGGTCGTGCTTGGATCGGCCACACCATCGATGGAGAGCTACTACAACGTCCAGCGCGGCAAATATTCCTTGCTCGAAATGCTCACCCGCGCCGATGACAAACAAATGCCGTTCGTGCGCGTTGTGGACATGCGGCACGAATTCCGCGCCGCGAAAGGCATCCCGATTCTTTCCCGGATGCTCAAAGAAGCCATCCAGCAGCGGCTCGAACGCGGCGAACAGACGATCCTCTTTTTGAATCGGCGCGGTTATGCCTCATCGCTCCAGTGCCCGCAATGCGGGTTCGTGGCAGGCTGCCCGAATTGCAGCGTCGCGCTCACGTATCACCGGCAGCTCCAAAAAATTTGCTGCCACATTTGCGGGCACTCCGAAAACGCTCCGGCGGTTTGCCCGACCTGCGGCCATGCAGCGATTCGATTTGCAGGCGTTGGCACGGAGAAGGTTGAGGAAACACTCACGAAAGTTTTCCCCAAAGCGCGTCTCGCACGGATGGATTCAGACGCCCTCAAGCGCAAAGATGATTATCGCCGAATCCTGGGCGATTTCCGGACGGGCCGGATTGATATCCTGGTCGGAACCCAAATGATCGCGAAAGGGCTTCACTTTCCGAACGTGACGTTGGTCGGCATCATCTACGCGGATCTGAGCTTGCACATCCCTGATTTCCGCGCTGGGGAACGAACCTTTCAACTGCTGACGCAAGTGGCAGGCCGGGCGGGCCGCGGCGATGTCGAGGGAGAAGTATTCGTGCAGGCGTTTACGCCATTTCATCCCGCCATTCAGCACGCGCGCCGCCACGATTTTGAGGGCTTTTACGAACAGGAAATGGAATTCCGCCAGCAGCTGAAATATCCGCCGCTCAGCCGAATCGCATTACTGACTCTCAAAGGCCGGAATGAACAAAAAGTGCAGTTCTCCGCCGATTATTTGAAGAGCGAACTGGCAAAAACATTTGCTGACTGGAAGGACCTGATTTTGGCCGGCCCAGCACCCGCCCCTTTGTTAAAAGCCGAGACGTTTTATCGGTACCAGATCATGGCGCGCACGCCGAAGATGAGCCGGTTCAGCACGGAATTGGCGGGATTGCTTCCACGGATTCATTTGCCGGAAGACGTCACCTGGAGTGTCGACATTGATCCGACGAATCTGTGCTGAGCTGGTCTATTCCGCGCGTTTCAGGCGGAAGAATTTCGCGCCTCCCAAAGGCTCGAGAGCCAGCGAAATTTCTGTCGGGTCGGCTTGCGCAGCGGTTGTGAGATCGGTCCAGACGGCCTCCGCGCCGAGACGCTCGGACGTTTGCAGAACGAAACCCGCCGCCGCGGCGGGCCAGCTCAGAAGAATTCTCGACCCGCTTCTGCCAACTCGAAGCTCGGGAGGGTTGACTTTCAAAAACAAATTGAGCTTGAGTTCGCCCGACGCGCCCGCAAAACCGTCGACGGCGATCCGATAATTTTTTCCCGCGATGGCATCGAACTCGACACGGCTGGTGCTTGCCCCGCCGGGTTCATCGTCGTTCTGAGCGACAACGTTCAGGCCGCTCAGGGAATCGCCCAAATAGACGGCCAGCAAAGTATCGAAGGAGCTTCCAGTTGTGCTGATGGCGGCTCGGCCCGAGACGGGCGCGGTCCATGACCACCAGACCGAAGCGCCACCGGGACGGCCGGCGTGCGGTGGTTCGCCTGGTTCAACGCTTCCGCTGATGTTGGAAGTGATCAGAGCGGCATTGAGCCCTGGCAACGGCGCGCTCTGTTGGAAATTGTCATTGGCAGGAGGAGGAATATTGACGACGAGCTTCACCGTCTGACTGGCGACGCTTCCGCCCGCGTTGCTGATGTTGACGGAGTAAGCGCCCGCCTGCGCGGAGGCAACGTTCGACAGGCGCAACGCCGGCGCAGTTTCGCCTGGCAAAGGAAACCCATTAAAGAGCCATTGATAAATCAGCGGCGCGCTGCCGGTCGCGGTGACTGCGAACGTGACATCGGCCCCGGCAAGGACCGTTTGGGACTGGGGCTGGGTCGTGATGTCCGGCGGAATGAGCGGCGGGGGGTTCACTGTGAGCGAAAAACTTCGTTCGGCCGAGAGCCCGCCTTCATCTGTGATCTTCACGACGATCAAGGTCGACCCGGATTGACCTGGAGCAGGCGTAATCAATAACTGCGGCGGTCCGGTGCGTGAGAGGACCAGGCTGCTGCTTGGCGCCAGCGTGTTGTTCGAGGAAGTGGCCGCAACATTCAACCGTTCCGGCGGTGTTTCCAAGTCGGAGAACACGAGCGGGACCTGCGTGGTTTGATTCGCCTCGATGGTCAGATTGGAAAAGCTGCCGAGCGTTGGCGGATCGTTCACCGGATTGACAGTGAGCGTGAACGAGGCGTTGGTGGTTAACTCGCCGTCATCCACGGTGATCGTAATCAGAGTCGCGCCAGACTGGTTTGGCTTTGGAATGACCACGACCGTTCGCGACGAGCCGCTCCCGGCGAATAAGACATTCTCCGTCGGCACGAGATTCGTGTTCGACGAAGCGAGGCGAAGCTGCAGGCTGGCGGCAGGAGATTCCGCATCAGCGACCGTAAACAGGATCGGCCCAAGCGTCTGGTCTTCATCCATGCTTTGATTGCCAATGGTCGAAATTGCGGGCGGATGATTGATCGGCACGACGGTCAGATTGAAGGCTGTGAAGGTGGCAAACCCATCCGTGTCCGTGACCGTCAGTGTGATTTGCGCCTGGCCGGTCTGCTCAGCGGCGGGAGTGATTGTTAACGTGCGACTGCTGGCGCTTCCCGCGAGCGCGATTGCGTTTTCGGGAACCAATCCTGGATTGGAAGAGCTCACCGTTACCCTGAGGAAACCGGCGGCGGTTTCCGCATCGGCCACTTCGAACGGGAGCGGCCCGAGGACCGTATTCACCAACACGCGTTGGTCAGCAACCGCGCTGATCGTCGGCGCGTTGGCCACATGGAATTGAAACGACGTCGACGCGGACAACCCCGTGGAATCTGTCACTGTCACGGTGACGGTTGTGGTTCCAGTTCGGTTCGGCGCCGGAATCAGAATCATCTGCTTCGCGCTCCCTGAGCCTTGTAATTGAATGTTGCTCGCAGGGACTAATTGGGAGTCGGCGACTTGAACAGCGACTTTTAAATTTGTGGCGGGCGTATCGACGTCGGAGACGGTAAAATTAATCACGGCGCTTTCACGATTGGCCGGGGCGAATTGATCCGCAATCCCCGAAATGGAGGGTGGACTCAACACCGTGACGTTGAAAAACGTGCTGGTGGATTTCCCCGCGCCATCCATGACGGTCAAGGTGACAACCACAGTCCCGCCGGAGCCTAACGGAGGTGAAATGAAAAAGCGCCGGTTCGCGCCGCCGAGTGTTCCCAGAAAAATCGCAGTGTCTGGCAGAATCGCGGGATTGGAGGAATGCGCCTCGACTACGAGCAAATCCGGCGCAGTTTCCGAGTCGGAGACGGAGAATTCGATGACGGGAGAACTTTCTCCCGCCCGAACGGTTTGATCGGGCACGATTGTGATTTGCGGGGGAGTATTTTCCGCTGCTCGCGGTGCGGAGGTGAAAAGCTGTCCAAAAGTGACCGAACAGAAAATCCCAAATAACACCCGTTTCATATCTCGATGGCCGCAGGACTTTGCCGCCAAAAGCCGCCGCGGTGAAAAATTGTTCGCGCTGTTCGAACCAGATCCCGACAGGAAGGGAACCTTTGGATGTCCCGTGGGGGCAACGTAGCAATCCCGTTTTTCGCGTCAACGGAAAATACTTTGTCCGTGCCATCACAAGCGCAGTGAGGTACAAGCACGCTTCATGAAGTCAAAACTGTGTTGGGCGCAGTTCATCGTCGGGGCGTGGGCTGTTCTTACGGTGAATGGCGGAGATGAGCTCGATTGCTTCGCCGTGCGGCTCGCTGCTCCTGAGAACACCATTCCGGCGCGGCAGTACCCGCCTGACCGGGTGGTCGATCTGCAGCATTTGATCCTGGATGTGACTCCTGATTTCCAGCGGCGCACGATCGCCGCGAAAGCGATTCTTTCCTTCAAGCCAATCGCAAAACCGTTGTCAGAGCTCGAACTCGACGCGATTGATTTGAATGTGCGAACAGTCACCGGTTCCGTCCCCGTGGCCGGGCATCATGTCTCAGCGGAAAAACTCATTGTCACTTTCGAAAAGCCGGTTCCGGTCGGAGAGGACGTTCGCTTGACAATCGATTACACCGCCGAGCCGAAGAAAGGGCTTTACTTCCGAACGCCGGAAATGGGTTACGAACCGGGCGAAGCGCAATTATTCACGCAAGGCGAAGCGACCGAAGCGCGCTACTGGTTTCCAAGCCACGATTTTCCGAACGAGAAATTCACCTCCGAAGTGATTTGCCGCGTCCCAGCAGGCATGGTGGCGCTTTCGAATGGTCGTTTGGTTTCGGAGGAAAAGGATGAGGCCGGCGGCCGAAACGCTTTTCATTGGGCCCAAGAAAAACCCCACGTCAACTATCTCATTTCGCTGGCCGCGGGATATTTCGAAAAGATCGAAGACAAATACCGGAATGTTCCGCTCGCGTTCTACACGTCTCCCTCTGATATCGACCACGCCGCGAATTCGTTTCGGCCGACCAAGGAAGCGATGGAGTTTTTCGAAGCAGAAATCGGAGTGCCATTTCCCTGGGCCAAATATTATCAGGTGGCAGTCAAGGACTTCATGTTTGGAGGAATGGAAAACACCAGCATCACGACCTTAACGGACCGCACGCTGTTCAGCGGCGAAAGCGAGAACTTGCGGACGAGCGAAGGTTTGGTCGCGCACGAACTCGCGCACCAATGGTTTGGCGATTTGGTCACGTGCAAAGATTGGAGCCACATCTGGCTGAACGAAGGATTCGCCACCTTCTACGCGAATCTGTTCGAGGAACACGTCCACGGGCGCGAGGCGATGCTTTACAATCTTTACAACGCTTCGAAGCAATTGGCGGCGGCCGCTTCAGACACTCGGCCGATTGTTTATCGCCGTTACGCGGATCCGGAGGACCTCTTCCGCAGCTTGAGCCATCTGGTTTACGGCAAGGGCGGCTGGGTTTTGCACATGTTGCGCTCCGAGCTCGGCCCCGAGCTGTACCGGCGCTGCATTAAAACTTACTTGGAACGGCGCCAGTTCGGCACGGCGCAAACGAGCGACCTGGTGGATGTCATCGAAGAGCTTTCGGGACGTTCGTTCGACAAGTTTTTCGATCAATGGGTGTTCCACGGCGGAATTCCCGAACTCGACGCGGCCTACAGCTGGGACGCAAAAACAAAGCTCGCCAGGATCACGCTCACCCAGAACCAAAAGACGAGTGAAGAGGTTCTGCTTTTCCGGCTGCCATTGACCGTGCGATTCAAAACAAAAACCAGCACCACGGACCGCGACATCGTGCTCGAGGATAAATCGAAAGATTTTTATTTCCCACTCGCCGAGGAACCGCTCATCGTGCGGCTCGATCCCCATTTGGCGGTCCTCGCGAAGATCCATTTTCCGCTCCCGAACGGAATGCTCTACAACCAGATCGAGGAGAAGGATGACGCGCTCGGCCGGCTTTTGGCTGTCGACGCGTTGGCGGATAAAAGCAGCCATGAAACGATCGCTCGCCTGAAGACCCGCCTGAACCAGGACAGCTTCTACGGCGTCCGTATCGCAGCCGCGAATGCTTTGCGACTAATCCACAACGACGAGGCGTTCACCGCTTTGACCAACTCGCTGCAACAATCGGATGCCCGGGTCCGCTCCAGCGTCGCGGCAAACATCGGCGCCTTTTATGGAACAGCTCCACGGCTCATCACAGAGCGGATCGTCCGCACGGAAAAAAATCCCGTCATCGTTGCGCAATCACTTGGTTCCCTCGGCGCGTATCCGAAAGAAGAAATCTCCGAGACTCTGCTGCGGTTCTTGCGTGCGGAGTCGTATCGAAATGAACTGGCCGAAGCTGCGTTGGGTGCGATTCGCGCTCAGGACGATTCGAGCTACGTGCAACCGGTGCTCGCGGCCTTGCAAACTGGACAAACCCGCTTTACCTCGCCCGGCTTTGCGCGTGGCCTCGACACCTTGGCCTACCTCGCAAGACACGACGATGACAAGCAAGCGGTTCGCGCTTTCCTTTCATCCCAGACTGAATCGAAGCGCGATCCCGTGAGGGTGGCGGCGTTGCAAGCGCTCGGCACGCTCGGAGATCCTCGGGCGATTGCATTGCTCGAAAAATTCGTTCGAGCGGACAAAGACGATCCAGCGCAGAGAGCCGCCGCGAAAGCCGTGTCTGATTTGCGCGCCGGAAGGAAGCCGTCGGCCGAGTTGACGGCGCTCCGAAACGAGGTTTTGGATCTGCAGAAGAAAAATCAACAGCTGGATAAGGAACTCGATAGCCTAAAGAAACGCTTTGAAGCCTCGTTCGCCCAAACAAACGCTGGCCCCTCGCAGCCGAAAAAGCGTTCCCTCAAGCCGGCTCGCTTCTGAGGGTGAATTCATCTTGCCATGGAAACCGTGCGCTTCGATCAGTGAGCGTTGCAAAAGTCCCCCCTCTCCCTGCCCCGCGCTGGCGCCTCGATGGCCTTGAACAGCGCGGGGAGAGGGATCAAGGCCGAGGGGCTTGGCGCCATCAATGTGCCAATACTTGTGCGACGATCTATAGTTCGACGAAACCCCGGCCAAGCGGAACTCGTCTTTGAATTTGACCGCGTAAAGGCTGTTCATTGCATTCCGTCTAAGCTCTGCTAAATGAAACGACGATGGGCCCGTTTGCTCCAGATTTGCTGCTGCTGATTCCAGCGTATAACGAAGAGGACCGCATCGAACCGGTGCTTCGGGATTACGCCCGTTTTTTCCGAGAAAACTACGCGGGCAAATTCCACATTGTCGTCGTGCTGAACGGGTGCGTGGACAACACGTTTCAGGTGGTCGAGCGTGTGGCGGCCGATTTTCCCGAAATCCGCGCCTTGGAATTTCGCGATCCGATCGGCAAAGGCGGAGCGTTGATCGAAGGACTGAAGCTGGCGCCGACGACCGATCTAATCGGGTATGTCGACGCAGACGGCGCCACCGGACCCGCGGCGTTTCTAGATTTGGTCCGGGAGTGCCAAACAGCCGACTGCGTGATTGGATCGCGCTGGCTGCCGGAATCGATCTTGCACCAGAGCCAATCGCGCCAGCGGCGTGTGTTCAGCAGGATTTTTCACCAGTTCGTTCAGCTGCTTTTCCATATGGGCATTGAGGACACGCAGTGCGGAGCAAAAGTGATGCGCCGGGAAGCGGTGGAAAAAATCCATTCGGCGCTACGCATCGCTGATGTCGCGTTCGATATTAACCTGCTCTACGCGTTGAAAAAGAGCGGATTCAAGGTGCGTGAAGTGCCCACCGAATGGACGGACCAGTGCGGTTCTAAGATCAAATTAAACAAGGGGGCTCTGGGAATTGTGCTGTCGGTTGTCCGGCTCCGGTTGATTTATTCCCCCTTCTACAAATGGCTCCGGCCGCTTCGGCCGTTGGAAACCTGGATTTATCAAAAACTCCGCGCGCCTCAACCACGGCCTGGGCCGCCCTTGGGCCGGCGGCCGCCCGATAAAAATTTGCCGGCGCAGAAATCGTAACGCTCAACGCTCAAGCTCGAACGTTCAACTTTCATGGAACACTCTTACATCGCGCGATCTGGAGTGCGTTGCTTCCAGGAACCGCCGAGCGCAACAGCAAGCAGGAGCAAACTGAAAATCCCGAGCAATTGAGCGACGGAACGAAAAGCCTGGTGAGGGTCGACCTGTTGCAACCGCCGAGCCAGCGTCACTAGAGCAACACCGTAACCACACGCGATCAGCAGCAAGAAGGGGACAATTCCGAAACGAGCCCGGGCCAGCAAATTGACGATAAGGACATTCGCCAGCGTCAGCGGCAGCATTGCCCATAACAGCCATGGCACGAGCGGCGCCGCCCATAAAAATTCCGGCGTTCGAAAATAAAGAATTCGCAACGGCAAGGCCGGCCAGAGCGTTCCCATCAGCGCAGCGGCTCCTCCCATCAAAGCCGTTCCGATCAGCGCCAGCCAAAAAGCATCGGTCTTCTCGGAGCGCGCTAAACTCCGCACGACTTTTGGAAACATCACCGCCGCGAGCGGCGTGGTAAAAGTCAGCAGCGCTACCCCGATCGTTGCGGCTGCGCCATAAAAGCCAGCGAATCGCGCCGGAAAATAAATTTTCACGACGATTAAATCTGCGTTGCTCACAAACAAGGTTGCGCCGACGCCGAGCGTTAATGGACCCATGCGCCGGAGCCAAGGCGCCCAGTGAAATGTTCCTCCGGAAAGGCGGAGAATTTTCCGGGTTGGCGGAAGGCAAATCAGCAAAGCGGCCAGGACGCCCGTCAGAACTCCAATGACCGCGCCAACCGCCCCTCCGTGCAACAGCAGCACGATCGACGCGATCGCCGCGAAACGGCCGAATCCGTGGGCCAGAATGGAGAAACCAAGCCAAAGGAAATTCTGCAATCCTTGCAGCAGGCCTTGGAAGGTTGGCAGGAGCAACGCCAGCAGCACCACGACGAGGATCATCCAGAGCGCAGCCGGATTCGAAATTCCTAAGCCGGAGAGAATCGTTTGCCGCGCAAGGAAGGCCCCGGCCAGCATGCAACCCCAGAGCATGAGAGTTGCAAACAAAATGGCGCGAACGGCGGCAGCCAGATTCTTTTGCGCCTCCTCCGTAACGGCGCCGGCGGCTTGCTGGGCAAACACTATCTGCAAACCCGCCGCGGGAATTGTGAGGAGCGTGAAAAAACGAAGGAGCGTGACATAAATGCTGAAGTCGCCCAACGGCATCGAAGCGGCGAACGGGTGGACTGCGGCCATGAATGCTCCGCAAAGCGTGTTCGCGACGGCCATCCAGCCGCTCTGCCGAAAGAAGGTCAGCTTGGTGTCACGCGGCGCCATGCGGTTCAAATGCCGATCGGCGGTTCGTTTCCTCCACGAAATCGATGGCGCGCCGGCTGATGATTTGCCAATCCAATTCGCGTTTTACGCGATTGCTCGCGTTTTCCGCTTCTGCCAGCCGCTCACGCTCACGCGGCAGGTCGTTGATCCACTCGACCATCGCTTGCCCAAAAGCCGCGCCCGAGAAGCCGGCAAAACGGATCCGAGGTTCTTTTCCAAAATACCGCCGCGCGCTTTCGAGTCGCGTGCTGGCCACTGGCAGGCCGACGGCGAGGTATTCAACAATCTTCGCCACGAACGCGCAGTGCGTTCCGATCGACTCCTCATACGGAACGATGCCAAGGTCAGCCTCAGCCAGAAGCGGCGCGATTTTTTCGTAAGAGACAAAACCGGTCGCTTCGATCTGAAGCTGAGGCGCCTTCTCTGCCGCCTGTTTTGTGAACCTTTGCAGCGCTGCTGTCCGTTGGCCAACGATCCTTAAACGCAGACCGGGCCAACGCTCCGCGACAATGGCAAGAGCCTCCACTGCGATTCGGCCGAGGTGATGGTGATCGAGCGAGCCATGCATGACGAGCAATGGTGGGCGGCCTTCTCTTTCCGGGGGAAGCCCGCGGAACGGAAACAGCGCCGGATCGTAACCGTAAAAAATTGGCCGCAACCGCTCGCGTTCGTAACCCGCATTGGCAAAATGATCCGCCAGGGTGTCCGAAACCGTCAGGACGCCATCCGCTCGATACCGGAGAGGCAAGTGCAGTTCAAAATTTTTCAGCCTCTTTAACAAAGGCGGCGGGGCCAGCAACGGAGGCCAGGTTTCCATGAACCCGGTCAGATAATCCAAAAAGTTCATCACCACCGGAACTCGCAGCACCGCCCGCAAGCGGCCGGCTGCCACTGCCGAAATTGCATGCTGGGACAGGAGGAAATCAAATGGTGAGTTCGCCGCGTGTGATTGGACGAGCTTCTGCAAAAAGAAAGGGTAGAGCAGGTATTTGAAATTTCGGAAACGGGCATAGCGGCTCATCTTCCATAACTTGAATTCATGGATTTGAATTCCGAAATCCCGCGCCGTGGCTGATGAATCGCCCAAGGCTGGGCAAAACAGATGAACGATGTGGCCTCGCTTGACCAATTCTCGAACGAGATAAATCGCTTCTGCTGACCCGCCGCCGCTCAGAGGAAAAAAGGGTTCGTGCGTCAGGAAAGCCAGAGACAACATATTGGTTGATGCAAAAATAGTAGCAGATTCATGGTGCAAGTCCCCTCACCTTCAATCCCTCTCCCCGCGCGATCCATTCCGCTTCTCCAATTCGCGCGGGGAGAGGGTCAAGGTGCACCGCCATTGAATGAGCGGCTCCTTCTTCTTCCTCACCCCGCGACGAGCGGGGAGAGGATCGAGGAGAGGGGAATCCCACGAAAATCGGCCTCCTCTCCCCAGCCCTCTCCTCCAGGAATGGCGGAGAGGGGGAAGACAAACCAGGTGCATTCTTTAATTCAATGGCAGCGGGGTCAGCGTGAGCCGTGCCTGGACTTATGCAACGATCCATACGCCCCGCTTTCACGGAAGGGTGCGCAAAAACCGGAGCAGCAGTTCAGCCCCTTGTTCGAGCGAACGGATTGAAATCCATTCATCCGCGGTGTGGGCTTGAGCGATATCGCCAGGCCCGAAAACAACGCATGGCGTTCCCGATTGGGCGATGATGGCGGCGTCGCAAAAGAAATCGACGCCGCAAGGTTGCTGCTGCCTCATCGAACGGAGGAACTGCTGAACGAGCGGCAGGCGCGGGTCTGTTTCGAGCGGCAAGGCCGAATAGCTTTTCGTGCTGACCAACTCCGTAGGCGCTCCTTTTTCTTTGAGGAATGATTGGATTTCACGCCGGACAAGCCGTTCGTTTTCACCTGGAACAGTGCGCCGATCGACCTCGATGAAACAACTCGGCGGAACGATGTTCGGCTGGGTGCCGCCTCGAATGAGCCCGACGTTGATTGTTGGTGAGCCAAGCAACGGATGTTTTTTCGTTCGCAGAAACGCGGCGTAGTCGTTTTCCAATACGTCGACGATTCTGGCCATCATGTGCACGGCATTTTTACCAAGCTCTGGACGCGAGCCGTGCGCCGATTTGCCTTTGGTCTGCAAGCGCAGCCACAAATCCCCTTTGTGAGCTGTCACCGCCTTCAGTCGCGTCGGTTCTCCGACGATAGCCAAATCGCCCTTCCAGCCATCAGCGATAAAGCCGCGCGACCCGAGTTGATGATGCTCCTCATCCGCGAGCCCAACAAAAAGAATCTCCGTGGTTTCCGGACGGACGTTTCCACGGGCCAATTCCAGCAAGGCGGCGAACATGGCGGCAACGCTCCCTTTCGTGTCGCAAGCGCCCCGGCCGTGAATCCGGCTGTTTCGATCGACCGGATCGAACATCGTCTCCAGCATGGCCGGTTCGCCGACGGTATCCAAGTGAGGGGCCAGAATTACGCGGCTCTGAGTCCGCTTCGAGGGAACAAGCCGCACCAGTAAATTAGAACGGGCCGGGGCAACTTTCTGAAATTCAGAATCAAGGCGCGCCTGCGCCGCGGCGGCAGCCAGAAAGTCAGCAACGAGCTTTTCGCCTGCCCGGGGATCGCCGGGGGAAAGGAAAGCTGGATTGACGCTCGGGATCGCAATGAGCTCCCGGAGCAAACGTTTCGCCGATTGCATGTTGCCCTGAATCGCCCGGGAGAGTACTGGAGGCAAAGTTGGGTGTCGAGAGTTTGGCTTCGGTTCCAATTCGAAATGGTGCAACGCCTTGGTCCAGGAGGACGCAGAGAAAACGGAGATTTCTTGAACCGCCAATGAACGCCAATCCACGCGAATTAAACTCGAGAGGTCAAGCCAACAAAGGAAAACGAAAAACTGATTCAGCCGCCCTCTCTCTGTTTCCTCCGTTGCCTCCTGTTCAATTGCCCAGCGGTGCAACGCCTTCGTCCTTTAAACAGGAGGACGCAGAGAAAACGGAGATTCCCCACTATTCAGCAATTCGAATGCGGTAAAATTTCGCCTTGTTAGAGCTGTCTCCGGCTTCGGCTTCAACGAGCGCGCCATTCCCAAGGACACTGCCGGCCACCGTCGTCCAAGCCGCCGCGTTCAAATTCGGAGTGCTCTCGACGATGTAACGCTTGCCAGCCTTGCTCATCCAACGCAGCACCGGTCCATGTTGGCCGTGAGCCGCCGATACCGTAAGCTTCGAATCTGATTTAACGGGGTTCGTGCCTGCTTTGAATTCGGCCAGGTTAGACATGCCGTCGCCGTCGGGGTCTGCTCCTGCGGCTGCATTTAGATTCGATTGAGAAATCGTTCCAAAATACAACAAGCGCCATTCGTCGGGGATGCCATCACCCCAGCTCGAACCTGATCGGTCGCTCAAACTAATGAGAGCGTCCTGGTTTTGGTGCGGGAACGGCGAGAATCCATTCGGGGAGGCCGAGCCATGGTCGAAACGAATGGCGTAGGCAGCATTCAGAGCCGCGGATTCAGGTATGGTAAACGTTAAGGTCCCCAGCACGGTGGTTCCTAGAAGCCCTGGGATTCGGTTGTTGAGCCAAGCCGCGGCATAACTATTGATCTCTTTGGAGCTGGTCAACGTTGGCTGGCCAATTCCGGGAGCGGGCGTGAACCGGATCGGCGCTTCCAGCCAGGGAGAATCATCCAGCGGCTCGACTCGCAGACTGAGCATCAAAACGCGCAGCGGATGCGGACCGACAATATTTGCCGTGATTGGAATACTGACTTCCCGGCCCGCCGCGGCGACTTGGTTCTCGGCGCTGAACCCGACGCTCGGCGGCCCAGCCAGCATTTCTCCAGCGGGCAAGTCCGCGAAGCCGGGAACGATCTCTTCGGCGGGCATGTCCGCCTGTGCGTTGCCGCGGAAATTATTAAGAACGTTTGTGTCTGCCACCAAAACGCCATTCGTCCAATAGCGTTCAAACCAAATCAAGGTTGGAGCTGGAACTAGCGATCGGCGGAAGGTGACGAATACGTCGTTCACATCGAGAAATCCATCACCGAAGGCAATAGTATTGATCACGGCATCATCTCCGTCGAAGAAGTTGGCGGAGGTGGTCGAAGACTGCGTGTAAATCCCATCTGGGCTCTGCACTCCAATCCGGCAGCATGAATCGAGCGCATCAGAAAAATCGCTATTTGCAGGGGTCGCATTCAGCAGGTAAACCGCAGTTTCGAACACCTGCATTACATCATCATTCAACAAATAGCTGTCCCCGAAATCGCCTGCGTTCAACCAGCCAAACGGAGCCGCATCGCCAACGATGTATTTGATTTGGTCCACGACTTGTACGTTTTTTATTCCGTTAATGGGACCAAACTCGAGAGAACCGTTCGTTGGCGAATCGATGAATATATCATCTCCTGGCGATCCGACGCCCAGGATTGTCGCGGAAGGACGCCCGATTTTAATTTGATAAACATCGCTGGTGGACGCACTGCCAGGCACATCAAATGCAAACGCGCCTAAAATGACCTTTCCGTTGATGCTCTTGAATAAAGTATCTCGAGCTTGCGAAAAGGAGATCAAATCCTGGAATTGGCTATTAACCACGAAATTTGCGTTAGTAAAAAACGGAGCAAGCTGACTTTTTCGCTGAAACCATCCTACGCCGAGCAGATTTACAGTCGTATTTGTGAAAGTCGAATTGGTATAAGCGACCGGCAACAAGTTTGTGGGATTCACGCTTGAGACAAAAGTGTTAGAAATCGTGAAATACTGCCCGGAACCCGCGGGCACTTCGTTCAGCAACATTGAACTGAACTCCATCGCGCCAGGAGAAACAGGTGTTCCCGGTGTCGCGTTTAGATTCGTTGCAGCAACCTGAAGATTGAACTGCAAGCTATACATAGACGCACCGGGAAGTAGGCTGAGCGTTACCGGCGCATAAAACCGTTGTCCGGGGACTGCCCTGAACTTGCTCGAGCCTTCCCCATTGGCGAACCCGAAGCTAATCCGGTTGGCTTGATAGTCATTCGGCTTGAACACTTTTGTCGACACCTTGCTGTTTTGATAGCCCGGCCGGAATCCTCGGATTCTGAATGTCACTTCATTGGTGATTTGTAATTTGATCTGCGTTCCGTTGGAAATGGGACCGAGGCTGGGAAGCTGGTTGGTAGGATCGTTGCCATCAAGCGTATACCACATCTCCACGTTGGTGGTGGCATTCAGCACCTGAAATGAGGCGGGATTGTCTCCGATGATAACGGGCGGCGCCACCTTGAATTGAAATCGCGCGGTGACGAGTTCACTGGGACGGCGCCCAGATCCGGTGCTGACCGCCTTTACTGTGACATCCGGGCGAGCGCTCAACATGGACGGCGGCATGTCATCAGGCGATGAACCCTCTAAAAATGACGGCGGAGAGAGACTATTGGTGGAATTCGGAATGGGGATAGTGTCGGGTTCAAACAGACTTGGAGTCGGGCCAAAGGTAAAGAATGTTTCAGTCGCGCTTTCCGCTGAAATGGCGATAACAACATCGTTATTGAATAAGGCGTCGGAAGTAGCTGATAACCGCAGTGTTTGTTTGCCGGTGGTTTCATCTGTCACGACGATGACAGTTCCGATGCGCGGCTTGTTCACCCGCGGCAACGGCGGAGCGGTCTGAATCCGGCGAACGGCGCGATTGCCGACATCCGTGATGAACAGGCCGCCAAAACCGTCCTTCGAGATCGATTGCGGCGAATTGAATTGCGCGCTCAACAGAGTGCCGTTTTGAAACCCAGGCTGCTGGGGAATCCCGGCATACGTTTGAACTGAATAACCGTTGTGCCCCAGCTCCGGATGCTGAGCGGAGTAGTCGGCGATCACAGGATCCTGATAAATACGACGCAGCGTGTGGTTGGCGCTATCACAAACGATGAGACCGTTGGCTCCTCCCAGGAAAATCAAGCCAGCCGGCGAGTTGAAGAGCGCTTGATCAGCAAAGATCGAATCAGTGGCGCCACTGTTTCCCGGGTTGCCCGCGAGTAGTCTGACCACTCCATTTCTAATGACGTAAATAGCATGGTTCCGGCTGTCCGAGACGTAAATTTCTCCCGTATCACCCAAGGCTAAGCCTGTTGGCTCTACCCAAATCGTGCTCGCAGTGACGGTTGTCACGACATTGTTGACATCTAACTTCCTTACGGCTTTATTCTTGGAATCGGCAATGTAGATGTTACCGGCGGAATCTGCCGCCAAACCGGAAGGGCCATTGAACTGCGCCGAAAGCGCAGCACCATCAGCGCTTCCGTTCGTTTGTGGGACGCCGGCCAAAATGGAGACGATATAAACACTGCCAGTCGAACCGTTAAAACTCACCACTTCATTCTTCAAAAACCGGAGCACATGATTGGCTGAATCTGCCACGACCAACCCACCGCGAGTGGCGACAATTCCTTTCGGCGAATTAAACGTCGCAGCAAATCCAGGAACGTTGGTCGTTTGTACCCCAGACTGTCCCGATAGCCCCGCAATGGAGGTAAGCTGCCCGTTTTCGGAATTATATTGGAAAACGCGCTGATCCGCCGCATCCGTGATATACACGAAATTATTGTTATCAACGACGACGCCGTACGGTTCGACCAAGCCGCTGGTCAGGAGAAAATCAACCGTCGGATCGGCCAACGCGGTCACGCCCAAGGCGACGGTCCCCAAGAGTGAGAAAACCAATTTTTTCATAGCTATAGCAAGTGGCGGGCCTACGGTGCCCAGCGGTTAACGACGGGGAGCATCTTTCTGGCAGGAACGGCGCCGTTCCAACAAGTTACGGCTGAATCATCAGGCAACTTGAGGAACGGGGCCGAATCCGATCCGTGTTATGTCAGTTACTGACGTCGAACTCGGTAGAAGTGAGGCGCGCTTCCAGCTTGGCTGTCGGTCACTTCCTGAATGTTGCCTGATCCGGCGACATCCGACGCGACCGTGCTCCAAGTCTGGAGGTCTGCGCTGCTTTCCACGACGTACTGTTTGCCCGCCTGGCCAAACCACTGCACGTGAAAGCGCCCTTGAGCGAGTTCGTTGCGCCAGTCGACGCTTGGCCGGTGCAAGCGCAGCTTCGCCGGGTTGTTCCCGTGGACGTACTCATCCGCATTCGAAACGCCGTCATCGTCCGGATCTGCGTCAGATCGAGCGAGGGCGTTGTTTTTGTTTCCAAAGAAATGAGCTTTCCATTCATCTGAGATGACTTCGTCGGCAACTTGAGCTGGCGTGCCAACCCAGACCGTAGCCGGAATCGATTCGAAGTCGTATTGTGTCTGCAGATCGGGTGACCCATCCACATTCGCGAAGCTGACGGTATAACTCTGGCCCGCTTGCGCGGAAGCCGGCACCGTGAACCGGATCTGGCCGAGGGCGTGATTGCGCTGCAGTGCCGGTGTGAATGGATTCTGGACCAATGACCAGGCCCCGACCGTTTCGTTGATGGGCAAACCGTCTTGCGAACCGTTCATCGTAATCGGGGCTGGCAGGGTTGAATCAGGCACAAACTCAGCGGGCACCGAGAGGGCTGGAGCGCCGTTGTTCGGCGTGATTACAGCTCGGAATTGCAAACCGGATACGGAACTGCCGTCGGAAACGGTCACGGACACCGGCACACTGACCTGGGCACCGGGCTTAATCTGATCTACCGTTTGCGCCGTGATTTTCGCTTGCCGAACCCAGCCGTCGCTTGCGGCACCGCTTGAGATTTCGGTGGCAGGGGAATCCGCCTCGCCAGTAACGTTAGCAGTCACACTCACTGCGCTGCGGACACCCTTGATCGCCCATGATCGAGTCCAATTGTTAGTCTTCAGACCGAGGGAACGTAACAAGATGACCTGCCAGTCAAGAAAGCGGATCTGTCCGTCGCCGCCCACCGATCCGGCCGAATCCTCGGGGAACGCATCCATTGCATCAAAAACGTCCGAGAACGCAAATGGCGTGAAAAGCCCGAGCGACCCGTGAAACGCGTTGTTTACGTCATTGTTGTTTAATCTGCCAGGGAGATCCGCGGTCTTAGAGCCGAAATCACCTGCGTTGTACCAGTTCGCCACCGCCGAATCGCCAACCAAGTAGGAGATGTTCTCGATTGTGAGTGTAACCGGGGGGAGAGCCGTCATGAAAAGAGGGGTCTGCGAACCGTCAGACGTACCGGATGGATTTACGATTCGAATGGTATAACTGTCCGTGTTCGTGGCTGTGGGTGGTATTGGCACGGCGAGAAGCGTCAGCGTGGAAGATCCTGACAGGTTCAATCCGGTGTTCCCTCCGACGAAGGAAATGGCTAATCCTGCGGTGGTGTTATTGTTGGTTGTATAACTAAGAACGAACGGTGCATTCGTGGTAGGCACAGCAAGCCTAATAAAATCATTCGTGCCGATCTGTAAATTCCTGAATTGAGTCGTGATTTTAGGAGTAGCTAAGGAGTTCGGTTCGACTTCAACTCGAAATTGAAGAGACTGCAGCGTCTGGCCAGTCGGGACTTTTACCTCCACCGGCACGATGACGGTCGATCCTATGCCTGCTTTTATTTCGTGCGAAACACCGATTTCGGCCTTTTCAATATCAGCAAAGCGGAATAGCCTTTCAGCCGGCGGGCTTGGTACATAACCGGGCCTGAAAGCAATGAGCCGCAGATAAATATCGTTTGTCCCGTTCAGCAACCTCGCATTATCTTTGCCCGGAATAAATAGTGTGTCGGGAGTGGGGGTGGGATCGGGCAAATTGGTCGATAATCCCGTGGTGAAATGGAGCTCTGCTCCTTTCGTCTCGGTATCCACCGTAAACGTCAGAAGATTGTTACCGTTGATTTTAATTTCCGGGATGGTGAATCGAAATCGCGCCGTGACATTCGTGCTGTCTCTGCGTCCCTGTTGTGTGCTTCGTGCGGTCACTAAAGCGTTCGGCCCTACTGGAAACAGCTGAGGTGTTTTGAGACCTGGAATAACAATGCTGGTTAAGTTGTTGAAGTCATCAATCGTTCCTCCATCCTTATATGGCGGCGCTGGCAAGCGTGTAGGATCCGGATCGATTGTGTAAGTTGTAGTTGTGCCGTCCTCTGCGAGGATGCCGACTTTAACATCGTTGTGAAACTCCGCGCTGACCACCGGAGCCAATTCGGTGACGATATCATTGAATATGTTGGTTGTAAGATTGACTACCCCGATCTGCGGAGCTTTGACAGGTGGCTGAGGAATTGTCGTTTGCAAAAGAAAAAGCGCATTCTTCCCCAAGTCAACGAGAGGGAAATTGCCAACCCCATCAACGGCTAGACTGATTGGTTTATCAAAACTCCCAATGTCGAAGGATCCGTAATGGCTAACTGAAAAATTATTGGGGAATGCTCCTCCCAGAGAGTTATTGCTGACCTGACGAATTACATGGTTCCCAGTATCGCTCACGAGTAAACCCGTGGTCCCGCCCACCCAGAGCAGTCCACTAGGCGAACGAAACCGTGCCTCTCCTCCAACCACAGAATCGATTTCACCACTATCAAATTGGGAAAAGCTGCCAGCAACCACGACCGGGGTCGTGCTGCCCTCGTGAATAACCAGGATAGAGTGAGTTCCCGAATCGGCGACATAAATATCGCGGCTATTTTTATCGACGGCCAAACCGTTCGGACGGTTGAATGTCCCAGGGAGCGTTGTGACATCCCCCGTAATCGGATCAATTTGTCGAATGCGATTATTGACCAAGTCGGCTACTAAGATCTTTCCTAACCAATCAACCGCAAGTGCTGATGGACCATTGAACCGCGCCGACGCACCTCGTCCGTCGAGGTTGCCGCTGATGGCTGGGGCACCCGCCGGGGACCCGGCTAAGTCACTGACATCTCCAATTGCACTGACCACTCGAATATTGTGGTTCCCAGAATCGGCCACAATCAATGCGTTGCGTCTCTCTGAAAACACAATCCCTTGCGGACTGTAAAACCGCGCAAACACACCTTTTGTCCCGTCGATTCCGTTTGTCGATCCCGGAGCTCCGGTGGGAGAACCGGCGACAACACTCAAGACGGCGGAACCAGGGTCGAACTTCACCACACGGTTGTTCGCGCTGTCGGTGACGAAGTAATTCGTGCCGACCACGGCGACGCCGTAGGGTTCGGCGAGGCCATTGGTGACTAATGTTTGTAAAAAGGGCTGGGCGGAAACGCCGACAGAGAAGAAAAAGGAAAAGCACAGAGCTATCCATATACTTTTTCTCTGCTGGAGGGTTGGCTGGATTTTCATAGGCGGGGATCTTTCTAACACTTACTAAATGATCTATTGGATTCGATTTGGTTGTTCAAGTCTTTTGCTCGGTTTAGTCTGGCTATTTGATTTCGATCACTTCAGGCGGACCCGAAAGAAGCGCGCCGCGGCCGCAGGATTTGGATCGATAAACTCCTGCAACTGACCCGTTCCCGATAAACGGGCCGCTTCGGTCCAATTCCCCGCACGCAAGTCCGTCGCGCTTTCCACTGCATAATTTTTTCCCGGGACGGTCATCCACCGCAGGGTGAAGTTCGTCTTTAACCCACCCCGATCAGGCCCGAAAGCCTGAACTGACAAACCTGAACCGGCATCCACCGGGCTCGTGCCGGCGAGGTACTCGGCCCAATTTGGCATCCCATCCCCGTCTGGATCCGCATTCGGAAGGGCTGCCGTGTCCAACGTGCCGCCGAAATAATGGGCCTTCCATTCATCCGAAATAATTCCGTCAAACCCGGCCACGGGCGCGGACACCCCAATCCAAACATCGCCTGAAATGGTATCAAATTCGTAGGGAGCGATTGGCGAGGGCGACCCGTCGGCCGCCGCAAATCGCAAATGATAATGAGCGCCTGCTGGCGCATTGATAGGGATCGTGAACGCCACCTGACCTAACACGCGCTTTCCCTCGAGTGGCGGATCAAACGAAAAAAGACTCCACGCGCCGCCCACTTGGTTCGCAGGCAAAGCCGTGAACGGCGCGATCAGCGGTGGCATGCCAAGTCCCAGCTCGAATCGGGCGGGCGCGGTCAGCGCTGGAGCGCCGTCAATCACGATTCGAAATTCCAGGCCGGATAAATTGCCGCCCGGGGCGATCTCTACAGATACCGGAACCGTGACCTTGGCACCGGCGCCGACATTGTCCGCACTGCCAGCCTTGAAAAGGGCGTTCCGAGTCCAACTGCCATCGCCAGCCGGAATGCTGCTGGCCGGCAAATCCGGCGTGCCGTTGATCAGCCCTGCCGGCTCTGCAGTGCGCCCACCGCCAGCCGTCCTTTTCCGTTTGAAATTCGAAACATCGAAGCGCAGCGCGCGCTGCAGCGTCGTTTGCCAGTCCAGGAACCGGATCTGCCCATCACCGCCCGCGACGCCAGGCGAATCCTCCGGATAGACATCCATGGCATCGAACACATCGGTCCCGAGAAAAGGCGTTCTCAACCCGAGAGAAGCATCGAAAACATTATTGGCGTCGTTGATTTGGATATCGCCATCGCCAAAATCCCCTTCGTTGTACCAGGTGGCCGGAGCGGTATCGCCGACCGTATAAAAGAGGTTTTGCACTTCGATGAACTGAGGGTCCATCGGCGCTAAATGCACTCCTTGATTGCGGTCATTCGCCGCGGAAGCGTCGGTGACTTCGACTCGGTAACGGCCCCCTTCAAACGCGGCAGGCGGGATCGGCACGGAAAGCATTCCCACCGCGGCAAAGTCCTTCGCCATAAATCCTGAGTTAGTGCTGATAAAGGCAATGCCAATCCGGCGCGCGTTGTCCGGGGGGAGTTTGATGACATTGGTGACGACGTTGAAAATCGAAGTTTTGCCAGACTCAGCCGCCCCTGCTACTTGAATGAAATCGGTCTCGGGATTGATGCTCAACGCTCGGAAACGCTCTGGAATCGGTGGCAACCCGGGGGTTACAGGTGTGACTTGGGCCACGAAAGCGAGGGACCGCAGAACATCGTTCGTGGTCAGGTTCACGACGATCGGTATGATAACGGTCGAGCCGATTCCTGCGCGCATTCCGCGCGTGACTCCGATTTGATTTTGGACAGGGCGAACTCCAGTGACCGTGGCGCTGCCGGTCGCTCCCAAGAAAGCGCGAACGCTCAAGGAAGTGAGATCATGCAGGCTGTCGTTCCAGAAAATGGTCCCGGTGTTTCCATTCATAACCACCCGCAAGCTGTTCGTCGTCGGAACGCTGCCATCGGTGGTGTAATAAACCGCACTCGGAAAGAACGGACTCGAGTTCGGATTAAAGACCGTGATCGTTTGGCCGTTGGGGAAATAACCTGTGTTGGGCGTGATCGTTGGGGGAAGGACCACAAATGAATTTGTGCCACCGGCGCCTCCGGTTTGCGGACTGCCAGTCACATTCGCCCCGGTAACTTCGCGCAGGATGTGATAGAAAACTTCCGTGGCGTAGAGCTTTCCATCGCTGGAAACCGTCACCCCAACCGGCTCGCGCGCTTCCGCAAACTCCGACGGGCCATCAAACCAGCCTGGCAAAATCAGAGGATCGCAGTCCAAACATTCAGGGCCTTCCCATAAGCTTGGATCAATGCCGTAGATCGTGGAGACGCTGCCATCCACGTTTATTTTGCGCACGCGGTGGTTCCCTCGATCAGCCACGACCACGCCGCCGTCGGGGGCTTTGGCTAATTTGTGCGGTTGGTTGAAACTGGCATTCACAGCTGGGCCGTCATTGAAATCGGCTCGTCCCGTGCCGATCTTTAATGCCAATGCTCCCGAATCGGGATCCATGAAATCAATCTGGTTGGCTCCGGCGTCGCTCACCGCCACCAAGCCGCTCTCGAGCACAGCCACGCCCTCGGGCTGGCGAAACCCAATCGAGACAACGCTCGTCAGTCCGGTTTTAGGATCCAGACGGATGAGACGGCCCGCTAAATCAGTCACATAGATCTGGTCATTGGGATCGATGGCGAGTGCGGTCGGGCGCTGCAAGTTGCGTCCGACGGTGGTGAGCGTTCCGAACGGGTCCAGCCTCTGAACCAAACCGTCGCCCTGAGTGACGAAAAACAAATTCAACTGGCTGTCGAGCGCCACCGCAACTGGCTGCTTCAAACCGGTGAGAATCGTAGTCGAACGATTTCGTGGCAGATCCGCTTTTCGAATCGCGCCATTATCCCGATCCGCGATGTAAAGAGTGCTTCCGGTCACGGCGATTCCGTAGGGCGAATGAAATTGAGAGCGTTGGAGAATATCGCCATCGACAAAACCGTAGTCCGGGCCAGACGGTGTCAATCGGCCTCCGCCCAAAGTGTTGACGTCGATTTGAGCAAAGCTGGACGCAGCAACAAAAACAACCGCGAGACAAAACTTGAGGAGAAAAAGGGAGAGAGGCGCACTTCCTATGAATGGAATGCGCATCCTAAAATGACAACGCTGGACTGACAAAGTCATGTGCATGCGGTCCGGAGCAAGTTTTCAGCCAAGGAGCTCATTTTTCTTTTTGTTTTCCCCAGCTCTTTGGTTTCCCCCGATCCCAAGCCGATCCCACATCTTCCACGTCGGGATCTTTCGCGGGAGTTTGTTTCAGATAATCCGTGACGGTCGGATGGAAATCCTCGCTCCGCACAATGGTCGGCGTCACAAAAATCAGCAGGCTCGATTTCTGCCGGTCCTTGGTGTCGCGGCGGAACAACAACCCGATGCCTGGAATGTCGCCGAGCAACGGCACTTTCGAGTAGCTCTTGCTCGTGTTTTCGCTGGCCAACCCGCCCAATAATAGTGTGTTCCCGCTCGGGACGGTGACGATCGTCTCCGCCTTCCGGATGGCATAAATGTTTGCGGTGTTCTCCTGGCCATTCAGCACTTGGTGGTCAACCGATTCGATATTCGAAACCTCCGGCACCAACCGCAGCGTGACATTGCTGTCCGCGGCAATCCGCGGCGTCACATTCAGAATAGTGCCGAGGTTCGTGTAAGTGACTTGTGCGCCTGCCGGAACGTTCGCCGCGCCGGGTGTGACTTGGAAAATCGGAAATGCGCGCGTCACGGAGAGGCGGGCTGTTTCATTGTCGGCCACGACTGAACGCGGTGAATCCAGGATCCGGGTATCCGCTTCAGTATTGAGAAATGACATGACGGCGCGGACGCCATCCGCGTTGAGAAACGCCGTTTCAGGAAAAAAACCTCGAGCTGTATCCGCGCTGAAACCGCCATTGCCGAGCAAGGTTGTCAGGTCAGTCCTTTTCGAGAGCGCTTCCGTTCGTGTGACAGTTCGGCCGCTTGGCAATGTGACCGTCGAGCTCTGCCCGGGGGTGGTTGTGATGGTCTGACCGGAAGTCACGCCGTTGCCGAAGCTGACGTTTTGGTTCGCCAGCGTGCCTGACCAATCGATGCCTTTGACGCTTTTGGGATTGATGGATGTTTCGATCAATCGCGTTTCAATCAACACCTGCCGGCTTGGTTTATCTATTTCACTCACCAAATTGGTGATGGCTTCGATGTCGCGGGTGGTGGCGAGGAGGACGAGCTTGCTGGTCCGGCCGTCCGCGCTGACTTTGCTTCGGGTGTTCACCGGCAAGGTTGTTTGAATGAGCGTCACCATATTCGTGACGTTGGCGTAACGGAGCTGAACGACCTGGGTGTACAAAGGCTCTTGTTCCGGAGGCGGCTTTTTGGTGACGCGTGCGATCTGGGTTTTGTTGTCGGTGAGCAGGACGAGATCGTTATTGTTCAAAACCGCGTCGAGCGCCTGCCGGTAAGTCTTATTGTAAAATTTCATGGCCGGCATTGCATTCGTCGAAACGGCGTTGGTCGACCCAGGCAGCAGGCGTGGATCGATAATGATGTCGATCTTGGCGGCATCGGCCAGCATCGTGACCACATCCAGCACCGGCATTTCCGCGATGGTGAGCGACTCGACGACCGGCTCGGTCAGCGTATTGGTCGCCGGAGCTGACGGGACGGACACTACGGGCGGCACGTTGGTGGCAATTTCCACTGGAGGCGCATTAGTTTGTGGGAGAACGATGGGAGGCGGTTCCGCCGAAGGCCCGGGAGTGATCCGCGCAATGTTGGTGTTCGGATCAGGAACCAGCAAAAGGTTTTCTTGTTTGAGCACGAACTCGAGCGCCTGCTGAGCCGTGACATTCGTGAGGTTAACAGAAACCCGAGGGGGACTTCCGCTCGTTATCCTTGGATCGATTTCGATCTTCAACTCTCCTTGAGCAGCGAGGAACCGGATCACGTCATCAACGGGCGCATCTTGGATGTGAACTTCCGGCAGGACTTCGCCTCCCGGCGCTGGCACAGCTGCATTCGTCACCGCGACGGGCGCGGGCGCGGAATTGGTGGCGGTCTGCGACCCCGAGGCGCCATCATTTTGACCCAGGTTCAGCAGCACAGAGATTCCGAACCCAGCGGCAACGGCGATCGCCATTTTGGTTTTCATGTCAGTCAGTTCGTGTTCAGCCTATACGCAGTAACGCCAATGCCTTTGCGAGAGGGCACTTTGGACTTATCGGCTTCCAAGCAATGAGAGTTTATGCTGCGCCCCTTCCAGTTCGATAGTGACATCCTTATCGCGGATCTCGATACACCGGATGCGGACCGCTCCACCGCCCGGCAATTTGACCTCGCCTTCTTCATGCGCTTGGAAGGAGCGATTGTTGATCCAAGCACGGGGCGGGCGCGAAGCAATAATCGCCCTGAGGACGAGATTGGAAATGGCGCTCGGGGCTTTCTTCACAGCGGGTGAATTCGCAGCCAACAGTTTATTGCCCCGCCGTTCTGAATTCGGGAAGAAGGGATCTCGACCTTTGCGCGGATCGTCTTCGAATTTTGCCACCACCCGTGGAAGCTCATCCGACGGTGTGGGCACGGCGCTGGCCGGGTTCGCGGCGGCGGCGCCGGGAGCGGCGGCTTTTTTCGCTGCCTTGGTGGGGGCGGAAGTCGCGGGCTTGCCGCACCCGCCGAGCACCAGCACAGCTAGCACTGCCAAATAATAAAAAGGAACAGCCTTTTTCATAGGCGCATCAACGCAATCCCGCGGGTTTGAACAGCAGGACCAGCTTCATGGAAATGTTCAGTCTCTCTTGGTCGGCTTTGCTCAGCGCTCCCTCCGGCTGGTCCGCCGTGGCCGTGGTCTTCACCGGCGAAGTGGCTAAAGGAGTGATTTGCAAACTCTGCAGATGAAAAAACGGGAAGTGACTCTCCAGCGCCGCTAGGAATTTGCCGAATTCGTGATAGTACGCATGCACCTCCACGATGTATTCCGCGGCCGAATAATCAAAATTGGGCAGGATGAGAAACTGTTTTCCAATGATCGGATCTTTGCTCATCGCGGTCGGCCTGACATCAAAGCGGTTGCTCCGGACAAACTCCGTCAAGGTGTCCAGCAGCCACTTGTTTCCCGTCAATTGCTCCGTTGGTATCATTCTGTTCTCAAACTCAGCGAGCTTGCCGCGGATTTCCGCGAGCTGCGCCTGAACGCGTCCCGCGCCTTTCAATCGCGCCTCGGCTTTCTCAAGTTTGTCCTGAGCGTTTTCTGTGCTCTCCTGGACTTTCGCGAGCGCTATTTTTTGAGCGCCGATGAGCATGTACCAGAGCAATCCAATCACCACCAGCGTTCCGGCCCCAATGAGGATCAGCTTGTCGCGCTTTTCTTTCGACAGCTTATTCATTGGCGCGGACCCTTTCTGGCAAATGGCCTTCCACCGTGAACGGAATGAACGGATCCTTGGGGCTGATCACGTCATGCGGATCTTCGCGAGGTTGAATAGAATCGGGCTGCACGCTCGAATTGGTCCGGTTCAACAACACTTTGAAAAATGGCGCATTGGTCAGCGCTTGATAAAACGCATCGACACGCTGCCCGGGCGGATTGCTGTAATCCCGCGCCTGGAGCGTGAGGACGATGCGCTCGCTGATTGTCTCGGGCTTGGTGACCGAGATTTTCGCCGTCACCTGGTGGGGATTCCTCGAAATCGTGACGGTGGCGGCAAGCTGTTCCTGAAACGGCGCGAGGTCCGTCCGATTGGTTATGGCGTTCAGCGTCTGCGAAACGACTCCTTGGACATTGGTCTCCGGAGCGCTGCCCCAGAATTTCCACCAACTTTTCGGGGGCAAATTGACGGCGATGTTGGTGGGAACCGCCACACTCTTCTGTTCGATGAGCGTTTGCAGGCCGTCCAGCCTGACCAAACGCACCCTGTCGATCGCAGCGTACTGCAACGCATCCAAAGCGGGCGTCCAAAGAAAACGATTGGTGGTGTGACTGCGCAGCGAAGACAAACGGTGAGTCAGATCGCCGAGCTCGCGGAAATTATTCGAGACTTGCAGAAACCCGGGTTCGATTTGCGCGAGCCGGCTGGTGACCAGCGCGTATTCGCCTTGGGCGCGGCTCACCTTGAAATGGAGGTTCAAACTGTAGAGCAGAACCAGCGCAATCACCGCCCCGGACGCCCAAAAGGCCCGTTTGACCGGGTCCTTTCGCCGCATTTCCTCCGCGGCCTGCTGTTCGGCCAGAAGATTAATCCGGATGGGCATAGCTTAGAGGTTAGCGACCGCAGCTCCGGCTGCCACAGTCAGCTGCGGCGAAATCTGTTCCAGTTCTCCCAATTGTTGGGGGGGCATTTGCAAATCCATAAAACCGACCGGATTCCAGCTCTTGCAAGGAACCATCAATTCGGTCTGCAGCATTTCGATGATGAATTGTGATCGGGCTGATCCGCCCGAGATAAAAACCTGGCCGACGGTTTTGTCCTGCTGGTGCTCGAAGAAATCGATCGACGCGCGCAGTTCCCGGCCGAGCGGCAGGAGCAACGATTGCATGATCGCTTGCACTTCTTCGGGCAGACCAACCTTTAACCCTTCGGCCTCCGCGTAACTAATGCCCAAAGCATCCGCCAACCCGCTCGTGAGCTTGTCGCCTCCGATCGCCACGACGCGCGTCAGGGCAAGCTCGCCCGTCGCCAGAATGCTGATGGTCGAGTTCTTGAAGCCAATGTCGACGAGCGCGACCACGTCTTTTTGAAAAATCTCCGGCTGCGCCATCTCGAACGCGTTGGCCGGACAGATCAAGCTCGGCACAATCTGATCGGCCGCTAAGCCGGCCACTTTAGCGGCTGTTTGCAAGTCATCCAAAAACTGTCTCTTCGCGCCGCCCACGAGGACTTTCGTTTTTTTCGTCGATTCCCCGCCTCCCAACGGGCCGCGCGGGGGGAGGATGTGACAATCGAAAACGTGATCGGGAAGGTCTTGCTGAAGATAATTTTTAGGATTGTACTTCAGCATCTGCCGCATGTCAGAGACAGGCGCCAGCGGCATTTCCGCTTGCCGAAGGAGGGTATCATTCACGCCCGCCACGAGCAGGACTTGTTTGTGGCGGGAGTTGAGCGACTGCACCACGTTCTTCAAATGCTCGCCGAGCAATTCAGGCGAAAAACTCTTTTCGTAGATTGGAGCATCTTGAAGCGTGTAGCTCAACAATTGCGTGGCTTGGCCCTTGCGATGAAGATAAATCGCTTTTGTCGTCCTGGCTCCCAAATCCACTGCGATTATTTGGCTGCGTCGTGCAGCTTGAGAACTCTGAAACGGCAACGCCATTGCGTGGTTGGTAAACATTTTCCAGGCCAATATCAAGTTTAATAAGGGAACTCCCGAGAGAAAAATAAGGGCAAAACCCGAGACTGGTTTTTCATTCGAGAATTGCGGCGATTGCCCGTAAATGGGACGTGTCCTCGGGAAGTTCGGACGGCAACGCCACCGCGCCGAGTCGCTTCGTTCAAGCGGCGCCGTCCGCAATTTTGCAAATAAACGCTTCCAATTTTCTTCGGCACTGCCGCTCGTAGCCGCGCTGCATTTCGGAAATGAATCGCTCCGCCTGGTCGTGCCGGACGAGATTGAGGGTGGCGCCACCGAAACCGCCGCCCGTCAAGCGCGCGCCCAAACAACTTGGCTGCGCTTGCGCCAAGAGGACGAGCGCGTCCAACTCAGGACAACTGTTTCGGAAAAAATCGCGAGAACTTGAGTGGCTTTCGAAGAAAAACTGGCCGAATTGAATCGGATCGTCCTCTCGCAGCGCCCGCTCCGCCGAGCGCACCCGCCGGTTCTCACCGATGATGTGGTAGGCGCATTCGTACTCCCGAACGGCCAAGCGGCTTCTGTTTTTTTCGAGCAATTTATCGTCGGCGAACCGCAACGACGGCACATTCAATCCACGCGCGGCCCGTTCACAATGCTCCCGCAGTTCGTTGTAATCGCCCTCCGCTAACGCGTGTTTGACTCCCGAGTCGCACACGACCAGCGCCAGCCCAGCAGGCCACGGCACGGTTTCGACTGTTTCATGAAGGCAATCAATTTCGAGAACATGGCCGTTCCTGCCGAATAATGAAGAAACCTGGTCGAGAATCCCACAGTTCACGCCGACAAACGCATGCTCTGCCGCCCGGCATAGCTTCGCCAAAAACATCTTCTCTCGATTTTTCCAGGTGGACGGCGGAGCCGCGTCCGAGCGATGGACGGGTTTGCCCTGCGGCTCAAAGAGGAACGGGTGCAGCTTCCAAACCGTCAAGGCCGTGGCCAGTTCGAGCGCGGCGGAACTGCTCATGCCGGCGCCCACCGGCAGCGTTCCCCAAATGGCCGCATTGAAACCGGTGAAATGCACCCCCGCATTGCGCAGCTCGGCCAAAACGCCTTTGACGTAATTCGCCCACGCCGCCGAACCCGCGCTTCGTTCGATGCGGTCGAGATAAAATTTTTCTCGCCCGGCGAACGCGGCGCTCGCCAATTCGATCTGACCATCCGTCCGCGCGCCACTTGCCATGTAAATCATCCGGTCGACCGCGGCCGACATGACCAGCCCCTGATTGTAATCCGTGTGATTGCCCAGAATTTCCAATCGCCCCGGCGCCTGCGCCACGTGAACAGGTGGACGACCGAAAGTCTGCTGGTAAAACTGGCGCACCTCCTTCATTCAGATTCTGGTTTGGAAGTTATTTGTGCAGCGACTAATAGTTGCCGCGCACGAGCAGATACAACCAACTGGCGCCAATTAAAGCCGCAAAACCACCAATCGCGATCAGGCCCGCGTTTCGCGGCAGACGGACTCCGGTTCGCCGTCCGATCAGCCCTGTGAACATCCAAACCAAAAACCAACCAAATACCGCGGCGCTGCCCAGCACGACGGCGGGGTTCGCCCGAAACGCTTCCGCGAATTTCAATTCTGCCAAAGCCGCTAATGCGTGCGTGCCGCCGCAAAGGGGACAGGGAATCCCGAACAGGCGCCGCCAGCCGCAGACCGGCAGCGGCACTTGGAGAGCCAGAAGCGTTTTCGCGGCGAAAATCCAGCAGACGAAAATAAAAAGGCTGAGTGGCGGGCCAAACGTCTCGACAGCTCCTGGATTTCTTGCCGCCAGCGGGGGATTGACCTTCATATTTTCGGAGGAACTGACGAGCGGGCCGAGCGCATGATAAGCAAACTGCTCACCAGCGCCCACAACCAAGAAATTCCCAGGAACGCAAAACCGGCCAAAGCTCTCTTAAATTGCGGCCCGAGGTCGGTAATCGGCTGACCTCGCAGCAGTTTTTCCTGCACAAACCAGTTAAACCACGCTGTTGTGAGATAAAGACCGCCGGCGGCGAGAATGATCTGGCCGATCCCTTCGATCAACCGTCCGGCAAATAACGAACCGAGTCCTGGAAGCAACACCAGATTGGCGACGAGACAACCCCAGGCTTGTGATGGATCCAGCTTTCGATAGGCCAAACTCATTTCGGTCTTGCAGGTTGTTCGAGACGGTCAAAGAGCCTGGCTCTCACCATTGCCGCAGGTGGAGCTCTCGAAACACTCGGTCGAACGCGCCGGTCGTCCAGAGCACCACGACCAAAACGTAGCCAAGCAGCGCAATGACGATGCCCGCAATTGCCAAGGTTTTGCCAGTGTAGATCTGCGGTTTGTCGTTTATCTGAGAGAGGCCGATAATCGAGAAAATCAGGCCCAGCGTCGACGTGATCGGTCCGCAACAGCCGAGCAAACCGAGCACGCTCAAGATCAATCCGGCGACAGCCATGCCGTTGTTTTTCGGCATTTGCCCGACCATGTACCCAGGCGCCGCTGCCGGAGGAAGAGCAGCTGGCGGTGCGCTCGTCGCTAAATCAGCCGCAAATTCTGAAAAGGTGGAGAGCGGTTTCCATGGCCCCTCTTCAAACCGAATCAACGTTTGGCCGTTGGCGCGTCCTTCACGCAACCATTGCCTGATTTGGTCCGCACTCACTGGACCGTACTCCCGTTGGTCCGCGCCAATGATCTTGTACATGAGCAGTGCTCTACTGAATCAGATCCCGAAAGGCAAGAAACAAGCCTAGCGTTCCGTCAGCTCTGTCAATTTTGCGAAGGCGGCGCCGTTCACGATTAAGTTCACGGCGAGGTCCCAACCGTGGCGAATCGAATCCGCCCGTCGCGCCACAAAGAGCGCTGCCGCCGCGTTGAGGACAATCGCGTCCCGCTTCGGTCCGCAATCTTCGCCTCGGAAAATCCGGAGCAGGATTTCAGCGTTCGCCCGCGCATCGCCGCCTAAAAGCTGATCCAAACCGACCGGTTGAACAGGGAATTCATCCGAGTGAACCGTCGAGATGGTTGGCTCGCGCGCGGGCGAATCGAATTGAGCGACCGTCGTCACGCCAGCGGTGGAAAACTCGTCGAAGTACAACTGTGGACTCTTCAGCGCGCCGCACGCCACCATTCCGTAGCGCACGTCCAGCGTTTGCAAAACACGGGCAATTGGATCGCACAACTCCGGCCGGGGCACGCCGATCAATTGCGCGTTGGGACGCGCTGGGTTCAACAGTGGCCCTAAAATATTAAAAATCGTTCGTTGGCCTTTCTCGGCGCAAAGCCGCCGGGCCGGTGCGATATGTTTGAACGCGGGATGAAACGCAGGCGCGAAAAAGAAGGCGAATGATTTGTCGCGAAGAGATCGAGCGGCCTCCACCGGGCTCAAATCAATCCGAACTCCGAGCGCCTCCAGCACGTCCGCGCTGCCGGACTTGGAGGTGATGGCGCGATTGCCGTGTTTGGCGACTGGAATTCCAGCGGCAGCCACAACGATCGCCACTGCCGTTGAGATGTTAAACGTTCCGGCTTGATCTCCACCCGTGCCGCACACGTCCAGAATGGTTCCCTCTCGAAGCTTCGGATCGAGCGGCGGCTCGATTGACTTTTTTCTCAAGGCCCGAACAAAAGCGCTGATCTCATCCACGGTCTCGCCTTTTCGGGCGAAAGCTTCCAGGAACGCGGCCTTTTGGATCGGCAAGCAGTCCGGGTTGGTCAGCAGCTCAACCGCCTCGGTGATTTGGCCGGCGGTCAAGTGTTCGCCGCGTCGGACTTGCTCGGTGAATCTCTCAAACATCGACGGACTTTAGTTAAATCATTCGACGCGGTCGAGTGGATCGGAATGCGGCGGGGCTTCAGCTTGCTGCCAGCGAGTAATCACCACGGCATTGGTGCAACGCCTCGGCTGCAGCGTGAACGCTGCGTTCCGGTCGAGGACCACAACCGCACACGATTGGAACGCGGCCTTCAGGCTGCAGACAGCGCAACTCACCGAGACTGGTGCAACGCCTCGCCTGCAGCGTGAACGCTCCGTTCCGAGCAAGAGGCGCAAGGCCTCGGCTGCAGAGGAAACGCTGCCTTCCGTTCGAGGGTGGCGAAAGCCTATTGGCAATTCAACCAAACCGAGGCAGCCTCTTTCCCGTGGGAAGCAAACGTCCGACTGCTGAAATTCTGGCCGTTGAAACCACAGTTCAATTCGAGGAAGCCGTTCGGCGAGCCGCTGAACTTCTACGTCGAGGCGAAGTGGTCGCGCTCCCCACCGAAACGGTTTACGGTCTCGCCGCGAATGCATTCAATCCCGAGGCGGTCGCACGAATCTTCGATTTGAAAGGACGGCCGTCAGAAAATCCAATTATCGTGCACGTCGCAGGATTGGACTTAGCCAAGCAATGCGCTGCCGTCTGGCCGGAGACGGCCAGCAAACTTTCTGCGGCGTTCTGGCCGGGACCGTTGACGATCGTATTGCCGCGCAGCCGCGCTATCCCGGACTTAGTGACTGGCCATGGGCCAACCGTCGGAATTCGCTGGCCGAGCCATCCCTTGATGCAAGCGGTGATTCGACTCTGCGGGTTTCCACTGGCCGCGCCCAGCGCAAACAAATCCGGCCGCACGTCCCCGACAACGGCGGAGCATGTTCAAAAAGATTTCAACGGAAACATCCCCCTGATTGTGGACGGCGGAGCGGCCCACATCGGAATCGAGTCGACAGTGATTGATCTCTCCGTGTCACCCGCGCGAGTGCTGCGTCCCGGTCAAATTCATCGAGAATCGCTCGCGGCAGTTGTCGAATTAGAAAAGGCCCGCGCGGAAGCCCAAGCCAAAGAGGCGCAGGAAAACATTTTGCGAAGTCCGGGAATGCTCGCAAAACACTACGCCCCCAAAGCGCGCGTCGTCGTGCTCCAATGGTCGAACGAGCGTGATCTGAAAAGGCAACTCGCCACCTTCAGGGCAACGGCGGAGAACACCCATGTGCTGTCGTATGCCGAAATTCCGACCGGCCGCGGATGGGGCCGGGTCAGCGTCATCCCGCATGATCCGGACGCGTATGCCCGGGCCTTTTACGCGGAATTGCACAGATGCGACGAGTTGGGCGCAGGCTTAATTGTCATCGAAGCGCTCCCGGAGACCGAACCGTGGGAAGCTCTGCGGGATCGGATCCGCCGAGCCGCGGCGTGAGAATTTTTCTGGAGCAGGCGCGGGCGAGTTTTAGCGATTGGCAACGGCAGAGCCCAACGACAACCGGCCATTAGTACGTTACAGTCTTCGAGAACAACAAGAATTCGGAAACAAACGCACGTGGATACCCTCGAACCGCCCGACACGCATTATCTCGCCGCCGCGCTTGGCTGGCTGGAATTAGGAAACCCTCATGAAGCCAAGGCTGAGCTGGCCAAAATTAGTTCCGACAACGCGCACCATCCGGATGTGCTCGAAATTTCCTGGCGCGTGTTTGCGGAGCAAAACAATTGGGAAGCGGCGCTCGGCGTGGCGCGATCGCTCGTGCAACATTATCCACAAAACGCCAACGGCTGGCTGCATCAGGCCTATTCCTTGCGGCGAACGCCGGATGGTGGATTGGCCGCGGCTTGGGAAGCGTTGTTGCCCGCGGCGGACGGGTTTCCGCAAGAGCCGACCATTCCGTACAACCTCGCCTGTTACAGTTGCCAATTGGGCAACATGGAAGAGGCGCGCAAATGGTTTCGGATCGCACTCGATCGGGGAGACAAATCGCGCCTGAAATGGATGGCGTTGAATGATGGCGATCTGAAGCCGCTCTGGGAAGAAATCCGGCAGCTGTGAGTTTCTCGCGAGAAACAATCGAGGCAGGGCTCTCTCATCTGCGCGCGGCCGACCCGACTATCAGCCGAGTGATCGACATCGTTGGGCCATTCGCATTGCGGCTGGAACGGGATCGATTGCAAATGCTCGTCCGTTCGATTTTATGGCAGCAAATTTCGTTTCACGCCGCCCGTTCCATTCATCAGCGCCTTCTCGAGGCGCTTGGTCCGGGCAAATTGACGGCCGAAAAACTTTTGGACCTGCCGCCGCAGCAATACCGGCGCGCCGGAGTTTCTCCTCAAAAAACCGGTTACCTGCTCGATTTGGCGGCCAAACTGGCCGAGGGGCGGATCAACTTAACCAAGCTGGCGAAACGACCGGAGCAGGAAATCATCGATCGGCTCACGGAAGTAAAAGGAATCGGCGTCTGGACAGCGCAGATGTTTTTGATTTTTTCGCTCGGCCGGCTGGACGTGTTTCCGTTTGCGGACCTTGGCATTCGCGTCGCCCTGCGAAAGCTTTATCGTTTAGAAGAGCTTCCCGACCGGGAGACATCGTTGCGCTTAGCCGAACCTTGGCGGCCTTACTCGACCATCGCAGCGTGGTACTGCTGGCGAAGCTTGGAACGAAAATGAACTCGGCTCAAGCCCCCTTGAGGCGGAAGAACAGCCCTCGGCCAGAGGCGTCCAAAGTCACAACTTTCCAGCGACCGTCGGTCACGGGCGCCAGTGGCACGGGTTGCCATGAGTTGGGATTCGTAGGATCGCCGGTGCTTTCGAGCACGAACCCATCGAGCAATGCGAACCATGAAATTCTCACCTGATTGTTTAAGAGTTCGATAAAGGGCCGAACGGGCGTCAGCACAAATGCTCGAACTTCTGTGCCGTTCTTCACATTTCCCCACCCCGCTACCTGACCGTAGTTGTCGATGGCGGTAGCCGTCTGGAGTGTCCAGCCGAAGTCGCCCCGGATCAGGACGCCCTTGGTGGCGGAGAAATTGAGGTCGATGACGTTGCCATCCTTGAACATGGCGGCGTGGAGAAAAATATCGCCGATTGTGCCAACCATTTCGCCGCCGCGATTAATGCTGTGAACCACGGTCGAGCCTTCCCACTCGGGATGCGGTTTGACATCGAGATCCTCCATTCCAGAGTCGGCGTCCCATCGGAAGGCGTGATCGTATCGGCTGCCAGTTCCGGAAGAGCCAACGACAGTGAGGCGGCCAGCGACATATTCGAGATTGACCGCAGTGCTGTTGATTTGTGGCCCTATGCCCAGCACAGTCCCGAGGTCCATCACGCCTGCGCCTTCCGCATTGAGCGCCGCATGGAAGAAATTCTCGTTCGGAGGTGGCAGGGATTTCGTGCCGACGATGTTATTGCCCGCTCCGACCTTCAAAGGCAGAAAGTCGCTCGGGAGAGAGCGCGAAGGCCCGCCTAGAATTGGAACCATGTACCTGGCGCCGTCGTCCCGGCAGCAGACGGTCACCAACCCGTTGTTATTGACTGAAATCGCGGCGAATTGAGCGGTGACGTTCGTAGAGAGCAAGCCTAGATCAATGACATTTGTGCCAAACGGAGCGCTCGGCTTCGCTTTGAGCAAGGCCACAGCGCGCCATTCCTGAGCTCCCGGCGAAAATAATCTGCCAACGACAACCCCGTTGTCATTCAGGTCAAAGCCCTCAAACTGCTTCTCAACGCCCAGGAGCGCAGTGAGGTCATACGCTTGGCCGGCAGCAAAGAGGAGGGTCCGTTCCCCGGGGTGATGAACCAGGATCACGCCGTCGTTGTTCATGCGCACTTCCGCGCTCGTGTTGTCGATCTTTCCGATGTCGCTAAGGAAGTACGTCTCTGCGGCTGCGCTTGGAAAGGCGTTGAGGCCGCCCCAAATCAGCATGATGAGAAAAGTCTTGGCATTCATGACAAGCTTCCCCAGCTACTGGCAGGCCAATCAACCTTTCCGACGTTTTCCTTGAGGGCGAGAATGGCGAGGAACTTTTCCGGAACGTCCGCCGCCACAACAAAGTCGGGCTAGCGGATTGAGAGTGAGACCTAACGGCGGCCCGCTTCAGCAAAGTCAAGAATGCGTTTGCAAGAGCGCAACGCCGGCGGTTGAAAACGCGCCGCTTTTTTCATCCGTGCAATTCACAAATCTGCCGATCGCCAGTTCCAGATCGCGGTTGCCACGGCGCGAGATTAAACAGCGTCCGCGCGGCGGGAATGGCCGGGCGGTGTGCCGAGTGTGTGTGACCTGAAAAGGCTTCCACAATGAAACGGATTTGCCCGCGGGCGATGCTGGTTCGGCTCTTCGTGCGGCGCGAACAGCGGTTCAACTCCGGCACGATTGATGACGGGGTCAGGCATTGTCGCGGTTCTCGGAAATGACCGTCAGCCCAGGAATTCCATCGAAGTGTTTTCGATTGTGCGTCACCAGCGGAAGACCGTGTCGCAACGCAGTCGCCGCGATCCACGAATCCTCCATGGAAATCGGCCGTCCCGATTTGCGGCGGTCGGCGGACAGTTCCGCCCACGTCCATGCCAATCGGTCGTCATAGGGCACAACAATGTGCTCGGCGATATACGTCAGCAGCCGGTTCTTATTGGCTTCGGAGAAGGTTCGGAGAAAAATCCACTGGTAAAGTTCACCGAGGGTCACGAATGCGATGTAGCGCGGAAGTCCCAACAAATGCCGTTCATAAAGCGCGGCCCGTGTGTCGCGACGGTAGAAGTAGGAAACGATATTCGTGTCGAGGAGCATATTCTCATTTCAGATTGCCGGGTGCTCCGACCGCCACTGTTCAACTGCTTCCTCGAATCCTTCCCAATCAGCCGGATCACCGTTGCCATACAAATCCTCGACTCGCTCCACCGGTTTGACTCCCTGCCGCCGCGCCAGTTCTTCGCCGGACAGGTTTTCCCAAAAGCGGCCGTATCGCGGGTCGGGCAGAATCGCGGCTCCGGCGCGCGCCATCAGTTCCTCTCGCAGCCGCATGAATTCTTCAAAGGGCAGAACTACAAACTCAGGCTTGCCATTCTTCGTTAGTATTTCTGGATGCAATTCGATCATTGTGTTGCCTTTCGTTCTGTCTGACTGCCGTCAGGGTATCACACCTTGACCTCCACCGTGATGCTCGTGTCGCAGCCGAACACGTCCACCACCTTTACGCACGTAACTGCTCAGGTGGCTGGATGAGTGCGTTGGTGGGGCGAGCGTTTGCTGTTTTGTTGTTTTCAGCCATCGCGATCGGCGGCAAGAGTAGCGGGGCGCGCGGCCCTTGCAAATGCAGGAATCCGTGGGAACTCAGCGGAAATTTCTGAGAAAGCGATCACGATTCATAAAAAGACTTTTGGGGTGACGGAGCTGACACAGTTCAAGCTCGTTCAATAACGGGTCGCCCTCGCGCCATGCTTTCACGTCGAACGCACCGTTTGTGCGATGGCAACTTTGGCGATGCGCCTAGGCCGGTGGAACCTCAGTCAGTCTTTGACGGTGAAAGATGCGGTAGTAGCATGTTGCCATGCTGAAATATTTAACGGCACTGCTCGGCTGGGTAGCGTTTCCGGCGCTGGTTCTCGCGCAAGACAGCACCCAGCGGGACATCCACCAAATGCACCGACTGCACCAGGATTCCAAAGCCTACATCGCCATGCTTGACGACCCGAAGCGCGATGCCTATCAAAAACCGCATGAAGTCATCACCGCGCTGAAGCTGCGAGACGGGGAAGTGATCGCGGACATCGGGGCCGGCTCCGGCTATTTCACCTTTCGGTTGGCCCGTCACGTTGGGGAGACCGGGCGCGTCTACGCCGTGGATATCAGCCCGGAAATGATCGTGCATCTGAACCGCTGCACGCGCGACTTGAAGCTGAAGAATGTGGCGTCGGTTCTCGCCCCGCCGGATGACCCGCTCCTGGCGGATGGATCGATCGATCGATTCTTCATCTGCGACACTTGGCACCACATCGAAAACCACGATCACTACCTCGCCCTGCTCAAGAAGATGCTGAAGCCGGGCGGGCAAATCGTAATGATCGATTTTAAAAAGACGGCGACACCGATGGGGCCACCGCTAGAAATGAGGATCGACCGGGCCGATCTGGTGCGGGAGATGGAAAAGAACGGATTCCTGCTGCAAGCGGAGCACACCTTTCTGCCGCACCAGTACTTCCTCGTATTCACTGTGCGATAGCAGAACGAGGCAGTTCGAACAGTCGGGTGTTGAAACTGTTAGATCCCTCAAATCCGAAATTCGAAGCTCGGAATTCGACCCGTCCTCCGAAGCTTCAGCGAAGGAGGAAACAAATTCGAAGGACCAAAATTTGAAAACTCGAAACGGGTAGCCGCTTTCGATGCAGGTCAACGGCCAGCGATGTCCTTGTTTTAAGTTTGGATTTCAAGGTTTCGGAATTTTTTCGGATTTCGGATTTCGTGCTTCGGATTTAATGATTCTCCAGCCGTTTACTCTTTCGCCGGTTTCCGTGACCTGTTACAAACCGGCTCATGTCCTCCGACCTGAGCGTTGGTTTTTTAGGCGCGGGAAAAATGGCCACGGCACTGGCCAAAGGTTTGGTTCAAGCCCACCTCATCCAACCCGCCGGGCTGATGGCCAGCGATCCGATCGAAGCCGCGCGTTCTGCCTTTGCCAACTCCACCGGAGCGAAAACGACGAACGACAATCTCGCTGTGGTCGGGTTCGCGAATGTGCTCGTGCTCGCGGTCAAACCCGACCAAGCGCCGGAAGTCCTCGCCGGAATTAAAAACGGTTTTTCGCGGGACAAATTGCTGGTCTCGATCGCCGCCGGAATTTCTCTAGGACGCCTCGAACAGTTATTGCCAGCAGATGCGCGCATCGTGCGAGTGATGCCGAATACGCCGGCGCTGGTCGGCGCATCGGCGGCTGGTTTTGCTCTGGGCAAGGCAGCGACGGCCGAAGACGCGAAACTCACGGAACGGCTTTTTTCGGCGGTCGGTCTCGCTTTTCGCGTGAAGGAAAGTTTGCTCGACGCGGTGACCGGCTTGAGCGGGAGCGGCCCCGCCTTTATTTATATGGTGATCGAAGCGATGAGCGACGGCGGAGTGGCGGCGGGACTGCCGCGCGATGTTGCCGCCAAGCTGGCCGCGCAAACGGTGCTTGGGGCGGCCAAGATGGCGCTCGAAACGGGGCTGCACCCTGGCGCGCTGAAAGACATGGTGACGAGCCCAGGCGGGACCACGATTGAAGGCGTTCACGAATTGGAAAAAGCGGGGATGCGCGCGGCATTCATCAACGCGGTTCGTGCGGCGGCGGAGAAATCAAAAAAGCTCGGGCAGATACATGAATAGCGTCCATAGTCTGGCCGCTTGTATGAGGAGCTGGAAAGCTCCTAAACCCGCAGACAAGAATGTCTGCGCTACGAGGCGCTCATGAGTTTTCCTTCACCCAGCCCGGCGCAAGCGAGGATCCTGTGGACCTCGCTAACGGCATTGGCGCTTGCGGTGCTCCTCGGATTGATTGGGGTTTTGTTGTGGGGCTTCGGATGGATCATCGATCGTTTGAGTCCGGTGCTGTTGCCCATCGCCATCGCCGGGATCATTGCTTATCTGCTCGATCCGCTGGTCGATTATTTTGAGCGGCGCAAATTCTCGCGGCCGACTTCGATCATGCTTGTTTTTTTGCTGGCGCTGTTCTTGGTGGCCGGGATGGCGGCGAGCGTGGTGCCGCGCTTGGTCATCGAAACGGAACGCCTCGTGCAAGCCTGGCATTCCCAGCGCGTTCAGGAAAAGTTTATCGATTTCGTCGAGCATCCGCACCTGGGAGTCGAGTTCCCGGAGCGCTGGAAGATTTGGAAATCGTGGCGGAGTGGAACGACGAATGCGCCTGCGACGAATCCGCCGGTGAATGCCACGTTGCCGGCTCAAACAAACAACCCTCCAGCTTTCGCCGTCTCGACCAATTCAACCGAACGAACCAACACACCGGCGGCGAATGCGTCAGGCCGGGCTGAATCGAAGCGGCCGCAGATTAATTCCGAACTGGGCCAGACACTCTTTGCCTGGTCCGCGAAAACTTTCCCGATGATAGGGCGCTGGCTTTTGAGTCAGTTTTCCAAGGTGGCTTCGTGGTTTGGGTTGCTGGCGGGACTGGCGCTGGTGCCAGTGTATATTTTTTACTTTCTGTGGGAGAAGAAAGGGATTTCAGAGAATTGGACGGATTACCTGCCGATCCACGAATCGTCGTGGAAGGAGGAATTGGTCTTTGTCATCCGCTCAATCAACAACTACCTGATTCTCTTTTTCCGAGGTCAAGTGCTGGTAGCGCTTTGTGACGGGCTTCTCCTGACGATTGGCTTTCTCATCATCGGTTTGGATTTTGCGATTCTGCTGGGATTGATGGCGGGAGTGCTGAGCATCGTGCCGTTTCTGGGGATCGTGCTGAGCTTGGCGCCGGCCTTGATTTTGGCCGCCGTGCAATTCGCCGATTGGGTTCATCCGCTGCTGGTGGTCGTCATATTTATTCTGGTGCAGATGGCGGAAGGCCTGGTGATTTCGCCAAAGATCATGGGCGACCGCGTCGGGCTGCACCCGTTGACGATTATTATCGCAGTGATGGTGGGAACGACTCTGATGGGCGGAATTATCGGCGGCATCTTGGCGATTCCGCTGACCGCGGCGCTGCGGGTTTTGATGTTTCGATACGTGTGGAGAAAACGGACATCGCCGCCAATGCCGAGTTAAGAGAGGAGTTTTGAACCGCGAATGGACGCCAATGGACGCGAATCGAAGACACTGAGAAAAGGAACTTCTGCTCTCTTTTTTATTCGCGTCTATTCGCGTGAATTCGCGGTTGATTTTGTCCGCGGTTCAATCAACGGCCGAACGTCCACGGCTTCGATCCCGGCAGCCCGGATCGCTTGCAGCCCCAGCTCAGTGTCTTCGTAGGCGCGACAACACTCGGGCGGAACAGCAATGCGCCTGGCCGCCTCGATAAAAATATCCGGAGCGGGTTTCTGGCGAACCACATCTTCGCTCGTGACGACGGCTTGGAAGAACTGCCGAATTCCCAAATGCTCCAAAACCTTTCCGATAATCGCGCGAGTTCCTCCGCTGGCGACGGCCATGGGCATTTTGCCAAAGTTCACGCGGGCGATTTCCACGATGGTATGGACCGGTTCGACTTGAGAGAGGTAATTGAGATACTCCTCCTCCTTTTCGCGGGCGACGGAAAGCGCGTCGAGAGTAAGGCCTTGTTCTTCGCCGAGCATTTTCAAAATGTCGCGCGACGGAACGCCGCCGAGCGCGTAGAAGCGTTCCCGCGAGAAAAGAATCCGGTGCCGCTGAGTGATGGCCTGCCACGCTTTCCAGTGGAGCGGCATCGTATCCGCGAGGGTTCCATCGCAATCGAAAATGAGGCCGCGAATCGCGCGGTTGCTCTGCGTTAAGGAAAGTCCTTGGCCGTTGGTTTGGCGAATCATCACAGTTTCAAAGCTTCGAGTTTCTCCTGCAAATCATCGGCCATGAGCGGCTCGATGATTCCGTCGAGATCGCCGCCCATCAACGCCGGCAAATTGTAAAGGGTCAGTTCGATCCGGTGATCCGTCACCCGGTTTTGCGGAAAATTGTAGGTGCGGATTCTCTCGTTGCGTTCACCGGTGCCAACTTGGGCCTTGCGCTGCGCCGCATATTTCGCGTTTTCCTCGGCGACCTTTTGTTCGAGCAGGCGCGATCGAAGGACGGTGAGAGCGCGGGCCTTGTTCTTTTGCTGCGAACGCTGGTCCGCGCAACGGACGATCAACCCGGTCGGCTTGTGCACGATTTGAACAGCCGAATCGGTCGTATTGACGCCTTGACCGCCCGGGCCCGAAGCGCGGCAGACGCTGATTTCGAGTTCTTCCGGCTTGATTTCCAAGTCGACCTCTTCGGCCTCGGGCAAAACTGCCACTGTTGCGGTGCTCGTGTGGATTCGGCCTTGCGCTTCGGTCGCGGGAACGCGCTGAACACGGTGGACGCCGCTCTCGTACTTGAGCCGTTTGTAGACGTACTGGCCCGTCACGCTGAAGATCACCTCCTTGAATCCGCCCAAATCCGACGGGCTGGAATCGAGTGTTTCAGTTTTCCAGCCGTGGGTTTCGGCGTAGCGGGTGTACATGCGGTAAAGATCAGCGGCAAACAGCGCCGATTCAGAGCCGCCCGCGCCAGCCCGAATCTCGATGATGGTGTTCCGTGATTCCGTCGGATCCGGCGGCAAAAGACCGCGCTGCACTTCGCGCGTGAGACGCTGTTCCTCGCGTTCCAGCCGTGAAATTTCTTCCTTGGCCAAATTGGCAAGTTCGGAATCGGCCGGCTCGAGCTGGAGCAGCGAGCGGTTGTCATCGAGATCCGAGCGCACCTTGAGGAAGGCGGAGCCTTGGGCGACCAGGTCTTTCAGCCGGGCGTACTCGCGGGAAAGCTCTTGAAAGCGCTGGGCGTTTTCGAAAACTTTCGGATCGCTCAACGCCGCCTCGATTTCGGCGAGCCGGCGCGAGAACTTCTCGATGTGTGGACGGAGATCTATGCCCCCCATAAAAACAAGACCGCCCGCAAGCCTGTTTAGACTCTGCGGGCGGTGTTTTGAAAACGGCTACTTTTTCTTCTTTTTGGCAGCGGCTTGAGCGGCCTCCGTCTTCGCCAGTCGCTGCTGGAATTTATCCACGCGGCCGGCGGTATCGACGAATTTCTGCGTGCCGGTGTAGAACGGATGGCACACATTGCAGATGCCGATCAAAATCGACTGGCGTGTCGAACGGGTCTTAATGATGTTCCCGCAAGCGCACCGAATCTCTGCCTCGTGGTATTTCGGATGAATATCTGCTTTCATATAAAAAAAGAGCGGAAAGGCTAACAAGCATCGGACGATTGACAAGCGCGAATTTGCCGATGCTCCCGATCCGGACGCACAAAATAGCACGTGTCCGTCAATTTACAACGTGCCAACGGCGATTTTCGCGAGGCTCGCCGGGTTTGAGAGCGTCTCTGAAAAGGGAACTTTTGCAACGCTCGATATTTTCGAGAAAGATGCTGGCCCAATCTGTTTTCACACAGCTCCACTCACGAGGTGCACGGCCTGGTCCCGCCCCCTCACCTCGGCGGCTACCTCCAAGCCGATTGCAAACGCCTGGTCCCCCCTGACCTCGGCGGCCACACATCGCTCATCCGCTCCTCACCGGCGCTTAATCCGTGACGATGATGACACGGGGCTGCGGTTCGGCGGGTTCGGGATTACGGCGGCGAGTGATCGCCTTTTCCAAATCGTTTCGGAAAACGTAACGGTTGCGCGGGGTAATCTCGACCCCGCGAAAAAGGCCGCGCGACAATTTCAGCACCAGCGTCCGATGGGCCGGCCGGGTCGTGTTGTGCCACTTTTCAGTGAGTCCGGAACGGCGATGCTTCGACACCGTGGAAATGTCCTCGAGCCGGAATTGCCGCAGCGGTATCCGGAAGAGCAGGACCTGAAAATGGGACGGAGAAATCCGGTAGCGAATGTGGCGCATGAGCCAGATCATCGTGAAAAACACGACGATCAGGATCAGCGCGAAAATAGAACCGATTTTTACGGCATCGACAATCATCGGTGCTGCCCAAGTCGTAATAAGAGGATGGGGATCAAAAACCCCAAAGCGATCGAAAGCCAGACTGGCCATTGTTTGCGGCTCGTCCGAAAGGCCAGGTACACGCCGATGGCCAGCGTGAGGAGGAGCGAGACGCACATGATCACCACGAGCACTCGGTAGAGCCGAGGAGAATAACTCACGGCCTGTTCCGACGGATAAACCTGATCGACGTGAACTGACCGCAGCGATGTGACCCAATCCCCTTTCTCGCCAAGCCCTTTGTTTCGGTTCGGGTGAAGCGTTTGGTACCAGCCCGTCGAAAGGTAAAACAGCAGCAGCGGCGCAAAAAAACAGCCCAGATACAAATGCACTTTCCGCAGCGTTCTCATGGTTTGGACGGTTCGGGAATTCGAATCGTTTGGCCGACTCGTAATTTCTCAGGCTTCAACCCAGGGTTCGCTCGCAAGACTTCCTTGAGTGTGATCGTTCCCTTGTTCTCCGCTTTGTACGCTTCGTTATAGCTTTCGATGATGGCGCCGAGGACCTGCCCATCCTTTACCTTGTACGGATGCCATTTCCCAGTGAATTCCGGCTCTTTCTCGTCAGCGGGAGCGGGCGTCTTCTGAGCTTCGGACGGGTTCGTTTTCGCGAGCTTCCGGATCTCCTCGAGCGCATCCAAGACGTATTTGCGGTCTTCCTTTCGCTTCTGATCGAATTCCTCGGCAACCTGGTCGATCATCTTTTTCAGGTCAGCCCGGGAAATGGAATTCTCGTTGGCTTTCTCGATTTGCTGTTCGAGCGCGCGGCAACGCTCGACCAAACCATCAATCCGGCGCTGCATGGCGGCTTGCGCTTCGAGCAGGTTTTCGTTGGTGTTGTTGAGCCGTTTGAGTTCCGACTCGACGAACTGCCGGTCCTGCGCGTTGCCCTTCCAGCTTCCGGCACAAGATAACAGGATCAGAATTGCAACGATGGCTTTCATGGGGCGCATTTTAAGAACAGCTCACCGAGTGCAAAGCGCAAAGTTTCCACGGCTGCGGGAAGATTTACCGTTCGCTGTTCCGCTCGGTTGGAGAGGCGGTGGGAGCTGGATTGGACCGGGCTGGTTTCTTCTTGCCGCGCCGCGGTGAATTAGCCGGTTTGGAGTCGGCCGGGGCCGGAGGTAATTTCGCCAGCTTACGAATCTCAGCGACGGCGTTCACGATTAGCTTTTTGTCCTCCTGCCGGTTCTTGTCGAATTGCTGCGCGAGCCTGTCGAGCATTGTTTTCAATTCGGAACGCGAGACTGAATCGCCTTTGGATCGTTCGAGTTTTTGTTCCAGCGCCCGGCAGCGATCCGAAAGCGCGTTGATTCGCCGCTGCATGGCCGCTTGGGTCTCGAGGAGATTCTCGGTCGTGGCAGCTAAGCGTCTGAGTTCGGCGTCGGACGATGGGCGGTCCTGAGCTGCGACCGCGCCCAAGCTGAGCCACAGAAAGAAGGAGGCGAGCAAAGCCGTTGATCGCATGGCGTCATCTTAAGTGCGGCGGTCTAACTGCAAAGCGGAAAGTGTCAGCAATTCGCATTTTGGCGCTCCTCCAGGCTTTAGCCTGCACGGGATGTTCGCCGTTGTCCGGCGAGGCGATTTCCCGTATCTGTCCCGGCAATGACAGTTCTAGAAGTCATTCAGAAGAGCAGCGAGTTTCTGACGGGCAAAGGGATTCCATCACCGCGGCTGGAGGTTGAATGGATTTTGGCGCACGTCTTAAGCATGCCGAGGCTCCATCTGTATTTAAACTTCAACAAAGAACTGGCCGGCGACGAACTCGATCGAGTTCGTGCGATGGTAATGCGGCGGGGCAAGCGCGAACCGCTCCAGCATATTTTGGGAACTATCCCGTTTTGCGGAATCGAACTGGCGGTCGATCGGAACGCGCTAATTCCGCGGCCTGAGACAGAACTCCTGGCGGAGCTTGGCTGGCAATTCCTTCAAAAAACGCGGCAGGGGGTTGGAACCTTGCGAGCGCTTGATTTCGGCACGGGCACTGGGTGCCTGGCGATTGCTCTGGCGCTACATGCGCCATGCGAAGTCTGGGCGCTCGACAAATCCAAGGCGGCGCTCGGGCTTGCTGGCCGGAACATCGCCGCGTTGAAATTGGAACATCGAATCCACCTTGTGCTTGGCGAAAATTTTTCGAATCTGCCGCGGGATGTGCAATTCGATCTGGTCATTTCAAATCCGCCGTACATTCCCACCGAGGAAATCCCACACTTGGAACCAGAAGTTCGCGAGCACGATCCGCGCGAAGCGTTGGACGGGGGCAAAGACGGGCTCGATTATTTTCGGCTGCTGGCCGCGCATGCTGCCCAGGTCTTGACGGCGGATGGCAAATTAATGGCAGAATTTGGCGACGGCCAAAGCCCGGCTATCGCGGAGATTTATTCCAGGCACGGCTGGACGATCGAGGCCTTCAAGGCCGATGACACGGGACGCGCCCGAATCGTGATTGCACTGCCCCGTAAATCTTGAAACATTGGTTCTGTCGTCATGGAAAGTCTGTTGATCAAAGGCGGAATTCCCCTCGAAGGCGAAGTCGAAATCAGCGGCGCAAAGAACGCCGTTTTGCCAATCATGGCGGCCACTCTGCTCACGCCGGGCTGGTGCGAAATCCATCGCGTTCCCGATTTGAGCGACGTGAAGTTCATGGGCGAAATCCTGACGTCGTTGGGGGCGGAAGTGCAATTCGACGGACCCACCCTGAAAGTGCGCGCGGCGAAGATCAAAGGGGTTGGAGATTACGAATTGGTTCGCAAAATGCGCGGCTCCGTTTGCATTTTGGGTCCCCTGCTCGCCCGATTGCACCAAGCGCAAGTATCGCTGCCGGGCGGTTGCGTCATCGGTTCCCGGCCGATCGATCTTCATTTGAAAGGGCTGGAAGCGCTCGGGGCGAAAATCACGATTCAATCGGGCTACGTCACGGCGAAAGCGCGCCGATTGATCGGCAACGAAATTTTTCTCGGAGGCAGAGCCGGCCCGACGGTTCTTGGCACGGCGAATATCATGATGGCCGCGACGCTGGCGGACGGGGTGACGATTATTGATAGCGCGGCGTGCGAGCCTGAGGTGATTGACCTGGCCCATTTTTTGACCTCGATGGGCGCAAAGATTTCCGGCGCGGGCAGCCCGACGATCACCATCACTGGCGTTCGGGAATTACACGGCGCCGTGCACGAAGTGATTCCGGACCGGGTCGAGGCGGCCACGTACGCCATCGCCGCCGCGGCCACGGGTGGAGATGTGGTCCTGAAGCACTCCAGGCCCGACCATATGCAAGCGGTGCTCGACAAGCTTCGGGAAGCGGGCGCTCTTATCGAGAGAAATAGCCAATCGTTGCGCGTGCGCCGCGGGAGCCGTTTGAAGCCGGTGGACGTGACGACGCAGCCGTATGCCGGTTTTCCGACCGATGTGCAGGCGCAAATGATGGCATTGATGACCCAGACTCCTGGGATCAGCGTTATCACCGAAAGGATTTTCGAATCGCGGTTCATGCACGTCAGCGAATTGGCGCGTCTTGGCGCGGATATCGCCATAGAAGGCCCCAGCGCGATTGTTCGAGGCGGGAAACCGCTGAGCGGCGCGCCCATCATGGCGAGCGACTTGCGAGCGTCGGCTGCGCTGGTTATTGCCGGGCTGGTCGCGCGGGGAGAAACTTTGATCAAACGAATTTACCATTTGGACCGTGGTTACGAGAACATCGATAATAAATTGCGCGGATTGGGCGCGCGGATTAAGCGCATTGACGAGCCATGAAGCTGGTCCTCAGCGTATTGATCGTTCTCCTGGTTTATTATCTGGCCAAGAGCCTGATCGTGGAGTTCAAGTCGGTTCAGCGGGAGCAGCACGGAGACAAGGCCGAAACCAAACAATCGGCCCCGGCTGAGCCGGTTCTTCCCGGATTGCCTCCTGGGCTTGAGCCCTCCTTGCAAGCCGCCGAGAAACAAGGCGTCGACGGTTTGAAGAACTGGCTGAAACGCTATCGTTTTAACGTTTCCGATCCGCGTCTGGCGTCGATCGAGCTCGATTACGTCATGCTCCTGAGCGCGCGAGATCCAGTTGAAGCCAAACGTTTGTTCAAGGAAGTGAAGGACAGGACGCCGCAGACCTCGCCGCTTTATCCACGCATCAAGAGCCTGGAAAAGACCTTTGATTGATCGAAGATCCGGCCACATCTTCCGCGCATCGTCTTCCACGGACCCGCCGAGTTTTAACTAGAAGAGAGAAGCCCTCCGCGTTAATCTGCACCCTAAGCACACCAAAGATCCAACGAGGTTTCTATGGACTTGACCTTCATCTGCCCTGCCTGCAAGCAGCAACTCGAAGCCGACACCGCAATGTCCGGCTCGGAAATTCAATGCCCGACTTGCAACAACAAGTTGGTCATTCCGGAAGCTGATGCGGCCAACGTCCGGACGCACAACCCGATCGCTTCCTCCGCGAGCGCCAAGCAGGAGTACCACTTCAGCGTGCCGGTTCACGATGAGCCGGTCGAAAGTCTGATCGTAAAACCGAAGCCGCCCCTCGAAGCGGCCGCTCGGGGAGAAGAAAAACAGCTGCGGATTCGTTGCATTCGCCGGACCGATTGCGTGGAGGTTGGCAAGGACCATTTTGAAGAGGTCGTGAACGACTTTTTGAACAAGATCGGGGAAACGAATCTTGTCAGCATCAACACCCTGAATTACACCCACATCGACATGGGCACCCGGCAGATCTTGACGGATTACGGAGTGATGATCGTTTACAAGGGGTGAACACCTTGACTTGAGATTTTGCCTTCGTTACGGTTCGCCGCATGATTCGTCGGCTGATTCACCTCAGCATTGTTGTGCTGGCGCTCTCGCTCGTTTCATGGGAAACCCCCGCTCCGCTGACCTACCGCCCAGGAGAGGGCTGGAGTTACGAACCGGTCGGCGGCGGAAAATGGGTGCGCGGCACGGCCCGTGAGCAATATGAAATTGCCAAAGCAGCCTTCGACTCGAAGGACTACTCTCTTGCCTTGAAGGCCAGCCGGCGCACGGTGAAGACTTGGCCGTTTTCGGACTACTCTCCCGAAGCACAATATGTGTTGGCCCGAAGTTACGAGGCCAAACGGCAGGATGAACGGGCGTTCAAGGAGTACCAAACCCTGCTCGAGAAATACCCGAACTGGAAAAATTACGAGGAGGTGCTCGAACGCCAATTTGAGATCACCGGGCGCTTTCTCGCCGGTCAATGGTTCAAGCTCTGGGGGGTGATCCCGTTCTTCCCGTCCATGGACAAGACGGCGGAGATGTACGAGAAAATCATCAAGAACGGGCAGTACAGCGACATCGCTCCGAAAGCGCAGATGAACATCGGAGCGGCGCGGGAGAAACAGTCCGAATATTCCAAGGCGGTCAAAGCGTACGAGGTCGCGGCCGATCGTTACCAGGACAAGCCGGAGGTCGCCTCCACGGCGTTATTCAAAGCGGGGATGGCCTATTACAAGCAGGCGAAAACCGGCGAGTACGATCAGAGCGTGGCCGGCAAAGCGATCGGCACGTTTTCAGATTTCAAAACGCTTTACCCCACGGATGCGCGCGTTCCGCAGACCGAGAGCATCACCACGGACCTTCATAACGAACAAGCGCGAGGCAATTTGAAAATCGCGCAGTTTTACGAAAAGCGGAAGCGGTACGAAGGGGCTTTGGTTTATTACAACGAGGTTCTTCAAGTGCTGCGCGGCGAACCGAATTCCCCCTACGTCGAACAGGCCAAGAAAAAAATCGACGAGATTCTGCGGCGCAAACAAGCTGCGCCGAAGCAAACCGCCCAGCGATAACATGCGCGTGGCTCATTGGCTTCCGTTCGCTTTGTTTCTTCTGTCAGCTGGTTGCGCGGGCTACCGGCTCGGGCCCACCAATGGCCAGGCCGCCGGCAGCAAAACCATTCAAATCAACCAGTTTCAAAATGAAACGTACGAACCGCGCCTGGTCGAAGCCGTCGCCACGGCCCTTCGCCGCAGTCTCCAGCAGGATGGGACGTACCAATTGGACACGCATGGCAACGGCGACATTATTTTGAGCGGCGTGATTGTTCTATACGATCGCGACGCTTTGACTTTCGAGCCCCGGGACGTCCTCACCACGCGCGATTTTCGCATCACGCTTGTGGCCAAGGTCAGCGCAATCGATCGGTCCACCGGGAAAACGGTTCTGGATCGCGAAGTCCGGGGGCGAACGCTCGTCCGCACCGGGGCGGATTTGGCCAGCGCGGAACGGCAGGCCGTGCCGCTGCTCGCGGAAGATCTGGCGCGCAACATCGCTTCGCTCCTCGTGGATGGGAGTTGGTAAATCAGTTTGAGATTATGTCAGGACACAGCAAATGGGCGAAAGTTAAGCGTTTCAAGGGCGCCATCGATGCGAAACGCGGCCGAATTTTTTCCAAACTCTCGCGCGAAATCACGATCGCTGCCAAATTGGGCGGCGGTGATCCCGCCAGCAATGCGCGGTTGCGGATGGTTCTCCTCAAATGCCGGAGCGCGAACATGCCGTCGGAAAACATCGAGCGCGCCATTAAAAAGGGAACGGGAGGAGGGGAAGGCGCGAATTTCGACGATCTCACCTACGAAATCTTCGGGCCTCATGGCGTCGCTTTCCTGGTGGAACTCACCACCGACAATCGGAATCGCACCGCCGCGGAAATCCGCAGCATCGCCACGAAAAACGGCGGCGCCATTGCCACGGCTGGATCGGTCAGCCGGCTTTTCCAACGCAAAGGCCAGATCATTGTCACTCGCGACGCCGCCAACGAAGATGAGCTGATGGAACTGGCGCTCGAAGCGGGCGCGGAAGATTTCAACGCCGATCCGCAAGGTTTTGAAATCGTGACGGAGCCGGGGAATTTCGAAACTGTTCACAAAGCCCTCGAAAAAAAAGGAATCAAGGCCGAGGTCGAGCAGGTCACGTCATTGCCGACCCTGACTGTGCCGGTTTCAGATTCGCAAGCCGTTGCCGAGGTATCCAAGCTCATTGACGCGCTGGAGGAACATGACGACGTGAAGGAAGTTTATACAAACGCGGAATTTCCCAATGAGTAGGACGCCGGCGCACTAGAGGAGGCGCGAGCAGTCTTCGATGGCTCGGTGACCAGCGACCCACACCGGCAATGATCAAACCGCCGCAAGAAACCCGCCCCGCCCGCTGGCTGCGCCGGCTCTCCTCCTGGATTTACCACAAACCACACCTTTTTATTTGGCCGCAGGCGCTGGTTTGCGGGCTCGCCATTTTTTATGCCGCAACCGAGCTGCAGTTCGACATGAGCCGCAACGACCTGGTTGGGGCGAACAAAAAATACCATCAAAACTTCCTCCGGTTTCGCAATGAGTTCGGCGGTCAGGACGACGTCGTCGCCATCGTCGAAAGCGAAGACCACGAAAAGAATCGCCAATTCGTCGAGCGGCTTGGGGCCAAACTCGAGGCCGAAACGAACCTATTCACCGACGTCTTTTTCAAAGGCGATCTCAAGATGCTCGGGTCGAAAGCGCTGCTGTTCCTTCCGGAAGCCGACCTGAAGGAACTGGCGCGAACGCTGCACGATTTTCAACCGTTCATTCAAAGCTTTTCCCAAGCCACCAATCTCAATTCCTTGTTCCGCGCGGTGAATCGGGAATTTCAAGCCCAAGCAACCCAGCCCCAGCAAAATGACCAAACGGATGCGCTGGTCCGCGCCCTGCCCGCTCTCACACGCATCGCTGAGCAAGCCTCCGCTTCGCTCCTCCGGCCGGGAAGTCCCCCCTCTCCCGGATTGAATGCGCTGTTCGGCGCCGGGCCCGAAGCTGAGGAGCGGGAATACCTCACGTTCGCGCATGGCCAAATTTACATCGCCACGGCGCGTCCGCCCACGGAGGAGCTTAACGGCCAGTCGATCGAACGGCTCCGCGAGCTCGTCCGTCAGACCCAATTAGAGGTGGCCGGCGTGAATGCGGGAATCACCGGTGAAGCCGTGCTTGAATACGACGAGATGCTCCAGTCGCAGATGGATTCGGCGGTGGCGACGGTCATTTCGCTGATTCTCGTCGCGCTGATTTTCATCTACGCATACCGGGAAACCGGCCGCCCGCTCAAAGCGACGCTGGCGCTGCTGTTGGGGCTTGGATTTACGATGGGGTTTACGACATTCGCGGTGGGGCACCTCAATATTCTGACCGTCACATTCCTGCCGATGCTGATCGGCTTAGCGATTGATTTCGGGGTTCATTTGATTACGCGGTACGAAGAGGAATTGCGGCACAACAAGACCGAGGAGGAAGGCCTCGAAAAAGCCATCGTGAACACTGGGCTTGGAATTTTTACCGGGTGCTTCACGACCGCGGGCGCGTTCCTCGCGATGTGGCTGACTAATTTCAAAGGCATTCAAGAAATGGGCCTCATCACGGGCGGCGGCATGATTATTTGCCTCTTTCCCATGATGACTTTTTTACCGGCGCTTCTCCTCCGCGGACGGCAAAACGTCCTCGACCATCAACTGGTCCACCGCACTCACCGCCGCGCTAAGATCGAAAAGCTCTGGCTGGAACGGCCGGGAGTTGTCACCGGAATCACCGCGGCAGTGACGCTCTTTGCGCTCGTCCAATTCCCGAAGGTGTATTTCGATTACAACCTTTTGAACATGCAATCGAAGGGCCTCGCTTCGGTCGAGTTCGATCGCAAGCTGATTAATTCCGCGTCGAAATCCGTGCTGTTCGGAGCTGTCGTCGCCAATTCGATGGAAGAAGCTCTCCAGCTCGAAAATAAACTGACGAACTTGCCTTCCGTGGCGAACGTGGAATCGATCGCTCCCTTTCTCGTGGATAACCCAGCCGCGAAGCTTGATGAAATCCGGCAGATCAAAGCGGGCGCGGCGAAAATCAAGTTCGCTCCTTATGATCGCGCGCCGGTCAACACGTCGGCGCTGCGCCAAACGCTCTTTTACACCCGCACTTATCTCGGCAACGCTCTGCCGCAAGTCCAGAAGGAAGGAGATGACGCCCTGCTCCAGGAATTGCAGCGACTGGATGCGGCGTTGGCCGATCTGCGCGACGGGATCGTTCCGGAGCGGCATCCGAACGCCGCACGAAAGCTCGCTGAGTTCCAGCAGGCCCTCTTCCGGGACATTACCGACACGTTTGCGTTGCTGCGGGAATCGGAAATCGCGCCGCGGATCAAGGTGGAAGATTTGCCTCCGGCAATCCGAAATCGTTTTGTCGGGAAAACAGGGAAGCTGCTGCTGCAAGTTTACCCGAAAAAAAATGTTTGGCAGCGGGCAAACCAAAAGGAATTCGTTGACGAACTCCAAACCGTTGATGCAAACGCCACGGGAACGCCCGTCCAGCTGTATTACTACACCACTCTGCTGAAAAAGAGCTATGAGAACGCGGCCTGGTACGCGTTGGGGGCCATTTCGCTGCTCGTGTTCATCCATTTTCGATCGATCACAAACGTCTTGCTCGCCTTATTGCCCGTTGCGCTCGGCGCGGTTTGGATGGTGGGCTTTATGGGATTGGTCGGGATTCCGTTCAACCCAGCGAACATCATGACCCTGCCGCTGGTGATCGGGATCGGAGTGACGAATGGAATTCACATTCTCAACCGGTTCGCTGAGGAACAAAACCCGAGTATCTTGGCGAAGAGCACCGGGAAAGCGGTTTTAGTTTCCGGGCTGACGACGGTGGCTGGGTTTGGCAGTTTGATTCAAGCGAAGCATCAAGGAATAGAAAGTTTGGGAGTAGTGATGTCGGTTGGGGTGATCACGTGCATGGTGGCGGCGCTGACGTTCTTGCCGACGCTGCTAAACTTGTTGATTCAGCGCGGATGGAGAATTAAAAGACCCAGTGACAGCAAAGCGCTGCCGTCACTGGGTCTGGAGGAACCGAGGTAAACACCTCAAGTATGGCAGACGATAAATTCCGGGTTATGAAAAGTCAACTGGCAAACCCAGGAAATGGAAAGAAAACGTGCGAAACAGAGAAGCCCGGCTGTGTCGATATCGATAACGCGAAATTGATCCGATCCGACTCAGCTCCGCGCTTCATTATTCCTCTTGATTAAAGCACTCATAACGCGCCTTCAATCGCTCGTCGTTATCGCCGCCTCGGCCGCGGTTCAAACCGCCGCCGCTCCCGATTTCGGTCCGGCCCTCAGCCGTTTTAAACTCGCACTCGATCCCGCGACCGAGCACACCGAAATCGCCGGCCCGCTCATCAGCTACGATCTGCGCGAGTCTGCCTGGAATTGGGCACTGCACCCGTTGCTGTTTTATCAGAATGACCCGGAAACCGATTTGGCTGAATTCGATTTCCTTTACCCGTTCCTCACTTACGACCGGTTCGGGTCAGAATATCGTTTCCAGATTTTCCAGGTTTTCAATTTTTCCGGCGGCCAGACGCAAACTGGCCCAGAGAAGAAACGATTTACGATCTTCCCATTTTATTTTCAGCAGCGCTCGACTGATCCGAACCAGAACTACACCGCGTTCCTCCCGTTTTACGGCCATCTCAAGCAGCGGCTGTTTCGCGATGAAATCTTTTTCGTCATGCTGCCAATTTTTCTCGAGAGCCGCAAAAAAGACGTCGTCACAGATAATTATCTGTTTCCGTTTTTTCACCTCCGCAAAGGCAACGCCCTCTCCGGATGGCAATTCTGGCCTGTGGTGGGCGACGAGCACAAAGGGATCACGATGGAAACGAACATGTGGGGCGAAGCTCAAACCATCCCCGGCCACAAAAAGTTCTTCCTGCTCTGGCCATTTTTCTTTCACAACGAACTCGGCCTCGGCTCGGACAATCCGCAGCACCAACTCGTGCTCTTGCCGCTCTTCAGCCGGCAGCATTCGCCACTGCGGGATAACAATTCATACCTGCTCCCGTTCGGGTTCACGCACATCATCGATCGGGAAAAAAAATACGAAGAATGGGCGTTGCCTTGGCCGATCATCGATTTCGCTCGGGGCGAGGGAAAAACCGCGAACCGAGTTTGGCCTTTGTTCAGCCGCGCGCGCACGCCGACCTTGGAAAGCGATTTTTACCTCTGGCCGCTTTACAAATTCAATCGTGTCAACGCTCCTCCGCTCGATCGCCAACGAACCCGGATTCTGCTTTTTCTCTATTCGGATTTGATCGAAAAAAACACTGAGACCGGAACTGCCTTTCAACGGACGGATCTCTGGCCGCTGTTTACCGCGAGACGCGACCACGCCGGGAATGAACGGCTGCAATTATTCGCTCCGATCGAACCGATGCTGCCGAACAACAAAAGCATCGAACGCAATTATTCGCCGGTCTGGTCAGTCTGGCGTTCAGAGCATAATCCCAAAACGGGGGCGCGCTCGCAGTCGTTGCTCTGGAATCTTTATCACTATCAGAGCGAGCCCGGCCGAAAAAAGGTGTCGTGCTTTTTTGGTATGTTTCAATATAACTCGGGGCCCGAGGGGAAACGTTGGCGCCTCTTTTACATTCCATTTGGCCGGACTGGAAAAGCCGCGGCGGAACGTTCAAACTCCTAAGGAAATTGGGTATGTTTCAAAACATCGGCGAGCTGGTCGTTTTGTTTTGGCTGACGTTGCAGGCTTTCCCAGCCACTTGGCGGCAGCGCAGAAAAATTTTCGATCAATTGTTCGATATTGGCAACGCCAGCCTGCTGATGGCCTGTATCCTTTCGCTTTTCATAGGAGGCGTCCTCGCCCTCCAGACGGGGCCGGTCCTGGCCCAGCGCGGTCTTTCCAATTCCATTGGCGGAATCGTCGGGCTTTCCATGTGCAAAGAGCTTGGCCCGGTCATGATGGCGGTGCTCATTGCCGGAAGAATCGGATCGGCCATCGCCGCGGAAATTGGATCGATGCGCGTCTATCAGGAAGTGGACGCGCTGCAGACGATGAACATCAACCCGATCCAATATCTGGTCCTGCCTCGCGTGCTGGCGATCAGCGTGGCGTTGCCGACTCTGGTGGTGTTTGCGATCATGGTCGGTTGGTTTGGCGGAGCGATCGTCTGCACGTACAACCGTGACATTGGGATTTCGCTGGAGGGTTACTTCAACAATCTCCGGCAGGTGGTTGGTTTTAAAGATGTCTTAAATGGGTTGATCAAAAGCTTTGTGTTTGCGGTGAGCATCGGCGTCGTTTCCTGCCATCAAGGGTTGAAAACCATCGGCGGCCCGCGCGGCATCGGGCGCTCCGTCACAAAAGCTGTCGTCAATTCGATCGTTTTCATCCTGATTCTGGATTATTTTCTGACGAGAATTCTGCTCCATTTCGATTGATGAACCTCGCCCCTCGAAATTCCAATGGCGTCAGCGTCGACGTGCGCGGGCTCTGGAAACATTTCAACGGCCAGCCCGTCCTGCACGGCATCGACTTGCACGTCAATCCGGGCGAGATTTTCGTGATCATGGGCCCGAGCGGCAGCGGCAAAACCGTGTTGCTCAAACATGTCATCGGATTGGAAAAGCCGGATGAAGGCGAAGTCCTCATCGAAAGCGAGCCCGTTTCACCCGAAACCGCCGGCAAACACCGCCTCGCGATGGTTTTTCAAACTGGCGGCCTGCTCAATTCCTTGACCGTTGGGGAGAATGTTGGACTTTATATGTCCGAACATCGGCTGAAACCGGCGAACGAGATCAGCCGGATCGTGGCTGAGAAGTTAGAACTGGTCGGCTTGAAAGGGATCGAGGCCCGTTTCCCGAGCGAATTATCGGGCGGGATGAAAAAGCGGGTTGCGATCGCCCGGGCGTTAGTGATCGAACCACAGTTGCTGCTTTACGATGAGCCGACCAGCGAACTCGATCCGCTCATGGCCGTGACGATCGCGGAAGAAATATTGAACTTGAATCGTCGAATCGGCGCCACTTCGATCGTGGTCACGCATGACCGCGACCTTGCGTTTGCGGTGGCGGACCGGATCGCGATTATCGACGAGGGCCAGATTGTGGCCGTCGGCACGCCCGAAGAAGTGCGGGCCAATCCGCACGCGGTGGTGCGGCGTTTTTTAAGCGCAGATTTAAAGCAAGAAAGGAAGATCGAATGAAAAACAACTTGGAAACCAGGCTTGGCATTTTCTTTGCCCTCGCGTTCGTCGCCGCAATGATCGTCGTCGAGATGGTCGGCGGATTCAAATTCTTCGCGGGCGGGCTTAAAGTTCGGGCCCGCTTCGACAAAGTCCAGGAACTCAAACAGGGGGATCCCGTCCGGATGGCCGGCGTGCCGGTCGGACGAGTCGAACACATTCTGCTGGCGACGAATAAAGTCGAGGTGGTCCTGCGCCTCGACAAACCGCAATGGGTGAAAACGGACAGCAAAGCCACCATCAAATTCACCGGATTGCTCGGACAAAATTATGTCGCGCTCGATTTTGGTTCGCCTGACGCGCCGCCGGTGAATGAAAACACCCTCCTCGAGACGGCCGAACAAGCTGACCTTTCCACCCTCCTCTCCAAGCTCGACAATGTTGCGTCCGGCGTCCAGCAGCTTAGCAAAAGTTTCAGCGGGGATACTCTCGCCAATACATTGGGGCCGGTCACTGATTTCCTGCGGGAGAATAGCCCGCGCATCTCCGCCATCCTCGCGAACGCGCAAACCATTTCGTCACAGGTTGTGCAAGGAAAGGGCACCGTCGGCCGGTTGATTAATGAAGACCAGCTTTACGTTTCCGCGCTTGGGGCTGTCACGAACCTCGATGCCACCGCGGCCGAAATTCGAGCTACCGTCACGGATGCCCGCGGCATTGTCGACAAAGTGAAGGCGGGCGAAGGAACGATCGGCAAGTTCACCACGGACGAAACATTTTATCACCAGGCGTCCTCCGCGATGACCAACCTCAACCAGATCCTTCAGAAAATTAACCAGGGGCAAGGCTCGGTTGGGAAGCTGGTCAACGACGAAACGATGTTTAAAAATGTGAAGCTGACGCTCCAAAAGGTCGAAAAAGCAACCGAAGGATTGGAAGATCAAGGACCGCTCAGCGTCCTTGGCATCGCGGTGAACAGTTTGTTCTGATTTCGAGGCGTCGACGCCAAACTCGGCGCACGTTTTTGCCGTCCGCAACGACGGCCTGACAACTTGCTAAAACCTGACAACCCAGAAAAAGGTAATGCGATGAAACCGACTATCTTTTTTGTCTCCATGGCGGCCATTGCTTGCATCGCCGCCGTCGCCACTGACAGATTGACCAGCGACGGAAATCGGCCTGGTCGTTACCAGATCATTCCTGCCCAAATCGAGATCGCACAGAACGGACAGAAAAACCCAGCGCCCGAGGTGTTGAAAATTGACACGGCGACCGGACGCACTTGGATTTACAGTGTGGAATTGCGCGAAGGCCAGCTGAAGAGGCAGTGGATCGAGATCGCCCCCTGAAGTCCTCACTCCGCGGCGTAGAACCCGGCAACGCCTTACCCGTTCCGGGTCATATTCCGCCGCTCGCGCCAAAATCTCGCCCACCCGTCTCCTTGGGCGGGACGCTCCTCCGGAATCACGTCGCAAATTAAAATGGCTTCCTCTCCGTACGGGCCGCGCAAAACCGGCTCAGCCTTCGGATTCATCACGAGGGAACATCCAATGCATTTGCGGCCGGCCCAGGGGCCCGTCACAATCGGACCGACATTGCTCACGCCGGCGATCCAGACCCGGAAGTCACGCGCCACTGGGCCGTAGCTGTCCAGCCACAGTTTTCCGTACGGGTCCTTGGCTTGGTCGTGATCAATGGGAACCGCCCAACTGGACGGCGACAAAATCACATCAGCGCCCATATAACCCAACGCACGACTCAACACCTGGCCGTCCGCAAAAGCGTCTGCGCAAATATGCACGCCAATCCAGCCGAAGGGCGTTTGCACGACTTGCAATTGATTGCCTAAACCGTAGAAATCGTGGCCCAGTTCGAGTTCATTAATCTTTCGATGCCGCAAGAGCAACCGGCCCGCTGGATCGACGAGAACCGCCGTATTGAAAATGTGGGCGCCCTCGAGCTCGATCATGCCGGCACAAAGGAAGACTCGGGACGCTTCGGCGATTTCACAAAGTCTCCGAAACGAAACTCCATCCGGAATTCGATCGGCCTCGGTCCGGGCAGAAGTATCCGTCCACCCGAGCGTGCACGCCTCAGGCAAGACAACCATCTCAGCGCCTTGGTCCGCAGCAGCTCGAACCAACTTTGCGGCGTGATCGAGATTCGCCAGTTTGTGTCCCGGTTCAACACGCATTTGGATCAATCCAAGTTTGAAGCGATCTGGTGTGGGCATGCGCTCAGTTGCGATGTTCGATCGAGCAAGGCTGCCGCTTCGAGCTCGAAGCGGCCAGGAAATTTGGCGTGCCGGGAATCACCCGATTGGGTGTCCACGCTTGAGCGTGTTTTTGTTGCGCGAACACCCTGAAAGGTGGACACCAAACAAGGAGGGCCGCTGCTAGTTCCGGTCGATTCGACGTTCGACAGCGAACATTTTGTTGGGCTACGTTAGCGGCCGATGCAAATCACCCGAATCACTCAGCATCACCTTTGGATCTGCGGTCTGTGTGCGGCGGCATTGTTGGCGCCCGGCTGCCGGAAAAAGGAACCGGCCCCTGCTCCCGTTCCGAAAGCGGCGCCTGCTCCCGTTGTCGCTGAATCGAAACCGCCCGTACCACCTCCAATCACCAATTCCGCGCCGGTTAAGCCAGCCACCAACGCCGCTGGTGTCACCGCTGACAAACGTCCCGAAGCACCGCGTTCTCCGGAGGACCCACGCGCGCAGAAGCTCTACAATGAAGGCGTGAAGCTCTATCAGGGAGATAAAGTCACGCGAGATTGGCCCGCGGCAGCCAAGCTCTTTCAAGAAGCGGCAGACCTGGGTTATGGCCCAGCAGAACACAATCTGGCGGTGATGTACTCCGAAGGCCGGGGAGTCGAAAAGGATTTGAAAAAGGCGTTCGAATGGATGCGCAAAGCCGCCGAAAAGCAAATTCCTGAAGCGCAGTTCAAATTGGCGAGCATGTTTGCCATGGGACTTGGCGCCGAAAGAAACCTTGCCCAGGCCGCGGAATGGTCGCGCAAAGCGGCTGAGTCGGGCCACGTGGAAGCGGCCTACAATTTAGGAACTCTTTTTTTAAAAGGAGACGGAGTCAAGAAAGACGAAAGCGAAGCGGCTAAATGGTTCAGAGTCGCCGCGGAAAAAAATCATCCCACCGCCGCGTCGAATCTTGGCGTGTTATCCGCGATGGGACGTGGCGTTCCGGTTGATCTGCAAGAGGCGCAAAAGTGGTTCAAAAAGGCCGCGGACTTCGGCTCTCCGACGGCGCAATTTAACCTGGGGAGATTTTATCTCGAAGGAAAAGCGGTGGCGGTTGACCGAGTCGAAGCTTACAAATGGTTCACGCTGGCAGCCGAGCGGGGAGATCCCGATGCCGTGGATCAACTAGTCGAGCTTGGCCAACTAATCACCCCGAAAGAGACAGCAGAGGGAGTCCAGCGCGCCACGGCATTCGATCGGCAAATGGCGGCGGAGCGTTCTTTTGTCAGCCGAGAACCGCCCGCTGAAATCAATTTGAAAGCGCCCAGCTTGGAATTCTCTCCTGACGCGACGGGAACAAATGCTGAGCTCAAAAAACTGCTCTTGAATTGAGGTATAATTAGTCCGCGCCAGTTTCCGGAGCGGGCTCGTCCTTGGTCTTTTTAATCTGTTCGAGCGCAGCCAAAGCCGCTTGGCTCTCCGCTTCCTTTTTGCTTTTTCCTTTGCCGCGTCCGAGTTCTTCGCCGCGGTACCGAACAGCGCATTCAAACACTCGGTTGTGGTCAGGGCCAGTCACCGATTCCAGCTGGTATTCGATCGGCGCCGGCGATTGAGCTTGGAGGGTTTCTTGCAACTCGCCTTTCGGATTTTCCAGGTTGGGAAGGAATTTGAGCTCGCCCAAGACGTCATCAAACTGTTCGAGAATGAAGTCGTGAACCGCGGCGTAACCGCCATCGAGAAAAATGGCGCCGAGGACCGCTTCAAAAGCATCTGCCAGCGCGGAAGGCCGGGCTCGCCCGCCGTTGAGTTCTTCGCCACGGCTGACGAGAAGGTATTCCCCTAAATTGAGCCGGAGCGCTTGTTCAGCCAAGGTTCGGCGGTTGACAAGCTGGGCGCGCGCTTTGGTGAGCGGCCCCTCGCCGTAGCCTGGAAAGCTTTCGTAAAGGAACCGAGTCAAAACCAACTGCAGGACCGCATCACCCAAAAATTCGAGCCGCTGGTTGTGCTGAATCGAAGTTCCCTGCTCGTGCGCGACCGAGGGATGCGTCAGGGCGAGCAGGAGGAGATCACGGTTTTGAAACCGGTACTGGAGGAGCGTTTGGAGTTCGTCCGATGAAGCCACGAGTCACTCCAATGGAAGAGCGGCGGACGCTGCCACACCGGGCGAAGCGCCGACGGATTCGGCCGGCGGAGCATCTTCTGGCGAAATATTATTTTCCGGGGTGGCGCTGGGATTGGGGAGGCCCACTTCGAGCAATTGCGCCACATCCCGTTGCACTTCCTCGAGCTGGTCTAAACGCAAATTAGGATCTGGAATTTGAAACAGGTCCCCGGTTTTGGAATGCTCGTAAAGGAAAATGCGCTGCTGATCTTTCACCACCTGACCTTTGACTTTAAAAATCCGCTTGCGCTCGAGCATCGCCGCAAGAATGTAACGGGCGGGCAAATGAACCGGATCGTTTTGCTCGATCAATTTCCGCAACAGCGTTTCGGCAGTTTCCTTTTGGATTGGATCTGCCACGGCCGCCACGGGCGCCATATAGACAGCATGCCAGTAGGAAACGAACCCCTTTCGGTCAGCCGCGCCTTCGCGAAACTGATTCGCCCAACAATCATCACAAACGTCCAGCCGCTCGTAGGCATGCTTTTGATCGAAAAGCAGCGTGTGCATCGGTTGTTTGTCGACGAACGGTTTCCGGCACGATTGGCAAGCGTGCGCTCTGGACTGAATATTCCACTCGATCATTGTTTCTGGCTTCAGGGCCTCTCTTCTCGTTGCATTCATAGCAATCGGAATCCCCACTGCCAATTCATTTCCGTTGTATGAAGGGTCTGTTCAAAGATAACTTCGGCTTTTGCTCGAGGCGATTTGGCTTGCTGGCTCGGCGCGCGGGAACGTGGCCGACGAACGTTTGCACTGATTGAAATGTGTCCGCGAATTCGATCATGAAATATCGATGGGCCGCGGCCATCCTCGTGGCAGGCGCGTTGATCGGGGCCGGCCTCTGGGCGGCGAGCACCGTGCAGATCCGGTTTCGGCAACAAGCGGTCACATTGCCGGATGGTTCATTTCTGACTCTTAGAAAGGTTAGTTACGGGACAAACCACGTCGGGCCGGGCACAATTTTGCAGGAAATATTAGCGAAATTTCCAGCGTTCATCCGCGCGAAATTCCCGGCGCCGATGGTTTCGCGCGTAACCACGCCGGAACCGGCGCTGGCGGTATGGCTGGAAGGGCCGGCGAACGCTCAATTTGCGTTGAGGTCACTCAACGAATCGGGGGGTGAAGCCGGATTTGAGGGAGCATCCATCTACGCTGGAGCCCCTTCAGCCACCCGCGCATTGCATGGAATCGCTTCTTACATCTTTCCACGCCAGCTTAAGGTTTTTAGGATCCGTGTTTACCAACGCAATCCGCAGGATTGGAGCAAACTCAATCGAGTCGCTGAATTCACGATTCGAAACCCGCGGCCCATACGAACCTTGCCGGAATGGAAGCCCGAGCCGTTGCCGTTGACCCGGACCAACGGGGAACTGGCATTCACGTTGGAAAAAGTCTGGACGGGCGTTTTGAATTCGACACCGGTCGCGCCCGCTGGGGAATTCGACGATCCATACGCGAGATTAGTATTTCGCATTTCTAAAAACGGCCAGCCGTTCGACCAGTGGGAACCCAAAGCGGTGCAGCTTCATGATCCGCAGGGCAATCATGCCTCCGCGGCATCGTGGAATTCGGGTTCGGAGCAAGGGTTGGAAACGTTCACCTTCCGGCCGTCTCTTTGGCCGGACGAACCATGGCGTCTTCAGGTCGAATTTGCGCGGAAGCCGACGGCGGAATTTGGTCCGGCTGAATTGATTCGCGTGCCAGCGATTGAGATCCCAGCTCGAGACGGTTATACGTCAATCCATTTCTCTACGGACGTCCTGGGATACATTGGCCAAAAAATCGAAGTAATCGGTTTGGCGGGTCCGAATGGCAAGGTGCCCGGCGGCAATCGCTTCACTTCCGGCTCCTATTCGCTCGAAGTCAAAACCACCGCGTTTCCCAAAAAGCTTCGCCTCACCCTCGTCCGCCTCAAAGAGAACACGGGCAAAGAAGCGCAAGCGCAAGGCTCAGGCTGGACCGACACCGATTACAGCTTCGACTTCCGATTCTCGCCGGAAGCGAAAAAAGTGGACCTGACGCTCGCGGTGCAAAAAACTATCTTCCTGGATTTTGTGGTTAAACCGGAGCAATTCAAAACCAACGGTGCGGCTGAAAAGTTGACTCAAATGCAATAACTTTTGAGGTTCAAGGAATCCAGTGGGAGATTCTCCGCCTCATTTCAACCAGCTTCTTGCCAGCAGAAAAATAAGATTCACCCAAACCGCGGCCAGCAGATCGTCCGCGACGATGCCCCAGCCCTGGGGCAATCGCTGGCTCAACCCCACCGGCCAGGGCTTGGCCACGTCGAACAATCGGAAAGCCGCGAACACTCCTATCGTCCAGAGCAGCGCGCGCCCGGAAAAAAATGTCGCAACCGGCGGCGTCACTCCTGACGAAGGAACGCTTTCGAGAAGCCAAGCCACAAAACAGATTGGCACAGCCACGATCTCGTCAATCACGATTGAGCCGGGATCCGGCCGGCCGAGCGCCTTTTCCGCCGCGCCCGAAAGCCAAACCGCGGCAGAGATCGCGAGCAAGTTCGCGAACGTCCAAACCCAAATCGGCCGCACTGACAACGACACCGCGAACCACGCCAACCCCAAGATCGAACCAAATGTCCCCGGGGCAAACGGAACGCGGCCGATCCCGAAACCCTGCGCCAGCCATACAATCGAGCTAAACGTCATCCAAATAAATATCGCGATTGCGCCACAGATAAAACCAGCCGGAAAACATAGTCAGCAAAACGGCAACCCACTTGGCGACCTCAGTGAAAGCCGGAACCCACCAGCCAAAAACTTTGTGAGCCCATCCGCCCCATTCCGCGTAGCTGATCAGCACTAGAATCGAAATGATCGCCACGATTTGTGAGATCGTCTTGTGCTTGCCGTAGCCTTCCGCGGCCAGCACCACGTTCTTCGAAGCGGCCAGCAAGCGCAGCCCCGTGATCGCCAATTCCCTCGCCACAATGATCACTGCCATCCAGGCCGGCATCAGCTTCCCTTCCACAAAAACAATGAAAGCCGAGCAGGTCAGAATCTTATCCGCGAGCGGGTCCATCAAAATCCCGAAGTTGGTGATCAGTTTGTCCCGCCGCGCAATTTTGCCATCGAAGTAATCGGTCAGGCTCGCGATCACGAAAAGCGCCAGGGCGCAGGTATGGGAGAACGGAAATTGCAACAGGAGCGCAATCAAAAAAGCCAGAGTCAACGCCAGCCGCGATAGGGTGAGTTGGTTCGGCAGATTCATCCAGTGTTCGACTCGCAGTTCCGTTTCAGCCGGGCTGCGCGGGACGTTTTTACCCGCAGCTTTGGGCCGGTGTCGAGAGGTTCGTATCATCCTAACCCGCATATTTCATACGATCTTTGTCCCAGGCCCCGCCCTCCTCCGCCCCTGCCGCTCCGCTCTCCAGCCCCAAGCTGCGCACCACCTGCGGAAACACCCGTCCACATTGGGCGGGGCCGATGGACCGCCAGGGTGCACCATGCGGGCTAGCCCGGATAGGGTGCATCAAAAGGACGCACGGGACTTTGCATCCAAGCGCATGAAATATCCGGGCTAAGGGGTCCAGTGCGATAACCGATCTAATTTCCGGAACAAATCGAGGAGCTGTCGAACGTCGGGAACGCTCCTGTACTCTGAGCGAAGCGAGGCCAGCAATTTTGAAGCTTCTTGCTCAATCGGGGCCGGGCCGTAAAAGCAATCCCGCGCGTGGTGGATGAATTTCATAGCTCGAAAGCCATTGAACCAACGGAAGAACCGGCCACGAAAATTTGCGGCGGTCGCGGTGTTGCTCGCGATTTCTTCCAGCGCGGAATCGAACTGCTGTTCAGCCAAAAAAGTTCGGATCGTTTCCGGCCAACGGTCCCGCTTCCATTCGGCGGGGCTAACTCCATGAATGTTTTCCAAAAACAATTTGAGGTCGAGAAAACCGGCAAACGGGTAGGTCGCCTGACTCGGCGATGCCAGGTAATTCCGCACCGCTCTCCCAGTGCCGAACGGAACGCGATCGGACGGCCGCGGCGACGGGAACACAACCGTGTCATTGAGGTCGGTGTACTCGCCGAGGAGAATGATTTTATGAAGAAAATAAAAATCCTCACCTGCCTGCCGTTTGTTCATTCCCCCTTGTTGCTGGTAGATGTCGGACCGAAATGCCATGGCCGAACCGATGGTATGAAATGCGTGAGGAAACCGGGCGAACCGCAAACCCTGGATGTAATAGCGCAGGTGCAATTCATAAATAGCCACCGCGTTGTAAATCCGCGGGTCGAATTCACCCGCCAACGAATGCTCGAAATAGATGCTGCATCCCGGCGATTGCAGGTGATTTTGAAAATGCCTTTCAATGGCCAGCAAGTAATCTCGCGCACAACAGCAGTCCGCATCGAAACAAACCAAAATCCCATTTGGCCGGTTCAACAATTCGAAGCGCCAGGCTGCTTCGTCCAATCCAATTTTACGGGCCAGACCAACACCTGCCTGTTTCCGAGGCAGATCCGGAAAATCGAGCAGATGAAACCTCAACGATGAATCCACGTGAACCGCCACCCAATTCTCCGCGTCTGCTCGCGTCTGCCTGTTTTGCGAGCGCGCTCGCAGATCCTCTGAGGCCGAGTTAAAAACCACGATTACTTCCACCGCGCAAGAAGGGCGCTGGCATTCCCAAAGTGAATCAAGCGCGCGGGTGAGGTCCGGCTCATCGTGGCACGGAATGACCACCGCAAGGCCAAGGTCGACCGATGGCGGCAGAACGATTTGCGGAGCGCAAAAGCCAAATCGGGCAAAGTACGAGTTCCCGCTTTTTCCGCGCACAAATGGAAATTGCAACTGCCCCGCTCAGCTCGTCAATCGGCAAAGCGCCAGGAACGCAGCGTTTACGCTGCAGCCCGGGCGTTGCACCCATGCCCTGGTGCTTACTCTCTGGCGGCAGGCTAAAGCCCGCGTTCCAATCGCGTGCGGACTGCGCCTCGCGCCAGGAACGCAGCGTTTACGCTGCAGCCAAGGCCTTGCACCCCAGAAATTGAAACTCGAAATTCGACAAGCTGCGTCTATACATGGGCCATGAAATTTTCGTTGGAATTGGCTGCAGCCACGCGGCCGGAGTGGGTCCGAGCTGTTTTCAACGATTTGCCAGCGTTCCTGCAAGACCACGCCGATTGCGAGCGCAAAGCGTCAGCCATGGCGATGAGCTTTGTGGCGAAGTATCCGGACCGCGCCGAAATTATTCCCGAGCTCATTGAAACGGCGATCGAAGAACTCGGCCACTTTCAGGAGGTGTACTCCCACATGGCGAAACGGGGCATTCCGCTGGCGAAAGAGATGACGCAAGATCCGTACATCTCCGCGCTCCTCGATTTGTGTCACAGCGATCCAAACCGCCGGTTTCTCGATCGGCTGCTGCTTGCGTCGATCATCGAATGTCGAGGCGCCGAACGGTTTCGTTTAGTGTGCGAAGCGCTCGGGGATGATCCCGAACTAAAGGAGTTTTATCATAAACTGTGGGTTTCGGAGGCCAAACACGGAAATATTTTCGTGAAGATGGCGCTCGAATATTTTCCACGGGAACAAGTATATGGCCGGCTGGATGAACTTAATCAGGCCGAAGGGAAGATCGCAACCGGGCTGCCGCTCAGGGCAGCGTTGCACTGAAGATCATTCCCGCAGCTGAAGACCAATGTTTACACGCGAACAACTGGATGAAGCGGCGGGAATCATTTACGAGGCCATGCTGCCCACGCCGCAGATCTGCTGGCCCGTGCTCTGCCAGCGCGCCGGATGCGAAGTTTGGGTGAAGCATGAAAATCACACGCCGATCGGAGCGTTTAAAATTCGGGGAGGCTTGGTCTTTTTTGACGCTCTTAAAAAAGCAGCGACTCGCATCGCCGGCGGCGTCACCGCCACCCGCGGCAATCATGGGCAAAGTTTGGCCTTCGCCGCTCGGCGTGCGGGAATTCCGCTGGCCGTGGTCGTGCCGCGAGGCAATAGTCTTGAAAAAAATGCGGCCATGAAAGCGCTCGGCGCTGAGCTCATTGAATCAGGCCGCGATTTTGACGAAGCTCGCGCCGTCGCTCATCGACTTGCCGTCGAGCGTAGCTGGGAGATGCTGCCGTCGTTCGATCCGTTGCTCGTCCGCGGGGTAGCGACGTATGCGCTTGAATTTTTTCGCGCCACGCCGCCGCTCGACACCATTTATGTTCCGATTGGGCTCGGCTCCGGGATTTGCGGAGTCATCGGTGTTCGCGATTTGCTCCACCTGAACACTCGTGTCGTGGGCGTCGTGGCCGAAGGAGCGCCCGCTTACGCGGAATCGTTCGAAGCCGGCCACGCGATCAACACCAAAAGCGCCACGACCATCGCGGATGGAATCGCCTGCAGAATTCCCGATCCTCATGCTTTGGAAATCATCCGCCGCGGCGCCAAGCGGATCGTTCGTGTTGCTGAATCGGAGATTATCGCTGCCATGCGGGCATTCTTCACCGACACGCACAATCTGGCGGAGGGAGCAGCAGCAGCGGGACTGGCTGCGCTGCTGAAGGAGAAACAACCGGGCAAACGTGCCGGAGTCGTGCTGACGGGGGCGAATGTGGACCTGGCGCGGTTTACGGAATGGATGCGAAAGCCTGCCGGGAGCGCAGCCGTCGTTTGACCAATCGGGAATTGGTTCGACATTGAGGTGAGACTTGAGAAAGGGTTTATGGTGGGATGGCGTATCACGTTATTTAGGCTGTTTGATTTTGAAGTAAGAATTGACCTCAGCTGGCTGCTGCTCGCGGCGTTAGTCACCTGGAGCTTGGCCAGCGGCTTTTTCCCGTTCTACGTGCAAGGCCTGACTTCGTTCACGTATTGGTGGATGGCCGCCGCCGCCGCCGGCGGATTATTTGCTTCGATCCTATTCCACGAATTCGGCCATGCCATCGTCGCCAAACGTCACGGCATTCGGATTCGCAGCATCACATTATTTATTTTCGGCGGCGTGGCTGAAATGGAATCCGAGCCGCCGAGCGCAAAATCCGAATTCTTAATGGCCATCGCCGGCCCGATTGCGAGTGTGTTTCTGGCGGGATTGTTTTTTGGTGGCGTGCTCGCGGTTCGCTTATTGAACGGCCCCATTTCGGCCGAGGCGATTCTTCAATATCTCTGCTGGACGAATCTGGCGTTGGTCGCGTTCAACTTGGTTCCCGCCTTTCCGCTCGATGGCGGGCGAGTGCTTCGAGCCGCCCTTTGGCAGCTCAAGCAAAGTCTTCCGCGCGCGACTCGGATCGCGTCGAACATTGGCATCGGGTTTGCCTTTGTCTTGATGGGGCTCGGTTTCCTGAGTGTTGTCGTGGGAAATCTGATGGGCGGCTTTTGGTGGGTTTTGCTCGGGCTGTTCATTCGATCGGCCTCGCGCAGGTCGTACCAACAAGTGCTGCTGAGGGAAGCTTTGGACGGCGAGACGGTCAGCCACTTAATGACGCCCGCTCCGATTACCGTCAGCCCGTCAGTGCCCGTTCAGCAACTGCTCGATGAGTTCTTTTACCGGCATCACCACAAGTTGTTGCCCGTCGTGGAAGAGGGCCGATTGGTCGGGTGCGTCACGCTCGATCAAATCAAGCGGTTGCCTCCGGAAAACTGGAATCATTTCACCGCGGCGGATATTTCTCAGCCTTGTTCGGAAGCAAACACCATCGGCTCAAGCGCGACGGCCATGGGAGCCCTTGCCAAGATGAAGCGAGCGCAAAACAGCCGGCTGATGGTGGTCGAACAAGGCGAGCTGGTCGGGATACTTTCTCTAAAGGATTTACTCCAATTCTTATCGCTCAACACGGCGCTGGCCCGGGAGGATGCTCCTCTAAACCATGTCTGAAACCAACGACGGTGGCGCGATCCTCGTTCATTACGGCGAGATCGGACTCAAGGGGAAAAATCGGCCGGATTTTCTCCGCAAGCTCCGCCTCAATATCGAACAGGTGCTCCGCCATGCCGGTTTGGATTGGCCCGCGGAAACCCGCATGGGCCATTTCTGGATTTCCGTTCCGCCAAACAATTCAACCTCGATCGATGCTGCGGTGAAATTGCTGCAGTCGGTTTTCGGAATCGCCTGGCTTGCGGTCATCCGCCAAGCGGCGCATCAAGGCTTCAAGCCGGGTGAGGAAGAGGAAGATTTCCAGAAACTGAGCCGGGCATTGATCGCATTGGCGCGTGAAAAATCGGGAGACGGAAAAACGTTTTGCGTCCGCGTCAGGCGCTCGGACAAGCGGCTTCCCTTCACCTCCGATGCGATGGCGGCGAAACTCGGCGCGGAGCTCATTCGCGAAACGGATTGGAAACGGGTTAATCTCACCAAACCGGACGTGACCTTCCAATTGGAGGTCCACCGGCGATGGAGTTATCTGTTCAGCGAAAGAGTCAAAGGTCCGGGAGGTCTGCCGGTCGGCTGTGCCGGCCGCGTTCTGGTGTTGCTCTCCGGGGGAATCGATTCTCCGGTCGCGGCTTATCTCATGGCCAAACGCGGTTGCCACGTCGATTTCATCCATTTCACGGCCACATCGCTCCAGCAGGATGAAGCCGAGAATTATAAAGTCTGGCGCCTGGCCGAGATGCTGACCCGCTACACCCTTCGATCCAGGCTCTTTTTGGTTCCTTACACTTACTTCGACGTTGCTCTATTTGGGCACGAAGTGATCTACGATTTGATCCTCTTCCGCCGTTTCATGGCACGAACAGCGGAAGCATTGGCTGTGCGCCTTGGCGCCGAAGCTTTGGTTACCGGCGACAACCTCTCGCAAGTGGCCTCGCAAACACTCTCGAACCTCGTGGCGACATCGCAAAGCGCGACCATGCCGATTCTGCGGCCGCTGCTCTGCTTTGATAAAAACGAGATTATCGACTTAGCCGAGCGCATCGGCACGTATGCAGCATCGATTGAACCTTACAAAGACTGCTGCGCGCTCATCACGCGGCAGCCGAGGACGCGTTCGGAGCACGAAACTTTGTCGCGAATTGAAACGTCCGTTTTGAAGGAACCGAAGAAACTCATCGACCAAACGCTTGGAGATGCGATCTGTTTGGAAGCAGAGTTTGGGGCGAGAAAGAAGGCTTAATGGAAGAACCGTCTTGGGAGGCTTGCGTGACTGCCTTGTCATTCATCCTTGGCCACGGGCCGTTGCCCCTCATTCCTCCGACATCTTGCGGTAGAGGGTCGCCAGACTCACGCCGAGCACGTCTGCCGCTTTCTCTTTGTCACCGCCAGTCTGCGCGAGCACGCGATTGATGAACTGCAGCTCCTGGTCGCGCAGGAAATCTTTCAGCGACTGCTTCGCCGCATCCGCGGCCGATTCCGTCGCGCTCGGAGCTTTGGCTTCCGCTTGCGTCGTCGGATAAAGCCCCTCATTGAGGACGACGAACGAGCGAGGAGGCGCATCCGGTTTTACCTCGAACACGGTATCGTCTGGCGTCCGTGTGGCGTAACGCTGCAGCGCAGGCGGAAGGTCGCTCGCCTGCAGAATATTGGCCTCGCACAAAGCGCAGGCGCGTTCGATCGCATTCTCCAACTCGCGAACGTTCCCAGGCCAATCGTGCGCGCAAAGCACTTCCATCGCTTGCCGCGTCATTTGGTATGGCTTGCCGCTGCGCGCGTTGACTTTGTTTTTCAGAAAATGCGAGACGAGCAACGGAATGTCATCCGGGCGATCGCGCAAGCTCGGCAAGGTGATTGGAATGACATTCAACCGATAATAAAGATCCTCCCGAAATGTCCCTTCCTTGACGCATTCCTCGAGCGGCTCATTGGTCGCCGCAACCACGCGCACATTGACGAAAATCGGGGTGTTGTCCCCAACGCGGCGGACTTCCCGTTCCTGCAGCACCCGGAGCAGGCGGCTTTGCAACATCGGTGACATCGACCCGATTTCATCGAGGAAAATCGTTCCGCCGTCCGCCTCCTGAAACAGGCCTTTCTTGTCATTGATCGCGCCCGTAAACGCCCCTTTGCGATGTCCAAACAATTCGGATTCGAGCAGGTTTTCCGGAAGCGCGCTGCAATTGATCGGCACGAACGGGGCGAATTGGCGCCGGCTATTGTAATGGAGCGCCTTGGCGACGAGTTCTTTGCCGGTGCCGCTTTCGCCGAGGATTAAAATCGTGCTGTCGGTGTCGGCCACCTTCTCGATCATCTTGAACACTTCCTGCATTTTGCTGGAAGACCCGATGATCTGGCTGAAATGATATTTTTTCTTGAGTTGTTTCCGAAGGTAAACGTTCTCCGAGATGGCCACGTTATACGACAGCGCGCGTTGGACGCAGAGCTTGAGCTCGTCGATCTTAAATGGTTTCTCGAGGTAATCGTAGGCGCCCTGTTTCATCGCCTCGACCGCAGTTTCGATCGACCCGTGGCCCGTGATGACGATGGCCACCGCCGGCGGATTTAACCCGCGCGCTTTGCGCAAGATCTCCATTCCCTGCGCCTGGTTCTTGTCAAGGTACAGATCCGTGATGACGAGCTCGGGAGCGATGGATTCGATCGATTCGAGCGCAGGTGCGCCATTCGTGAAGGGAAATACCTCATGGCCTTCCGAGCGAAGCAGCTCACTGACCATTTGCACCATGGTCACTTCATCGTCGACGAGCAGAACTTTGGCCATGGGGCGAGGCTATAGCGAAACCGCGGTTGGAACAAGGCTTCTCCAGTGAACGAAAACAGGAGTTATGGCTGCGGGGCGCCCTTGACCGGAGGATTGATGATTTCGCTCATCTTGAAAATCGGCAGGAACATGCAAATCACGATCCCGCCAACCACAACCCCCAGAAACACGATCAGCAACGGCTCGATCAATGACGTCAAACCCGACAGCGTCGTCTCGATTTCCTCATCCAGAAAATCGGCCACGCGCTCGAGCATCGAATCGATTTTTCCGGTCTGTTCGCCCGCCGTCATCATCCGAATGATCATGCTGGGAAAGATGGGATGCTTGGAAAGCGCCGCGGAAATGCTTTCGCCCCGCTCGATGTCGCTGGAAGCAGTCCGAATCGCCTTTTCCATGATGACGTTGCCGCAGGTGTTCGCCACGATGTTCAGCACTTCCAAAATCGGCACGCCGCTTCGGATCAGCGAGGCCAACGTGCGCGTGAACCGAGCCAGACAAATCTTGTGGGCGATGACCCCAAAAATCGGCAGCTTGATTCGCGTCCGGTCCCAAAACTCGCGGCCGGGCTTGGTCTTGATGTAATAAAGCCACCCGTAAACAAGCCCGCCCCCCGCCGGCAACATGTACAAAATCCAAGTCTGAAAGAATTGGCTGACGTTGATTAGATATTGCGTCGGCACCGGCAGCTTGGCGCCAAAACCTGAGAAAAGATCGCTGAAGACGGGCACCACCTTCACCAGCAGGAAAATCGTAATCCCGATGGCCACGCACGTGACCACGGTCGGATACATCATCGCGGACTTAACCTTCTTCCGCAGGCGGGCGGTGTTCTCGAGGTAGGTTGCCAAACGAGCGAGAATTTCTGCCAGCAAACCACCCCGCTCGCCGGCGTCGACCATGCACGTGTAGAGCCGGTTGAAAACCTTCGGATGCTTCGTCAACGCCGATGAAAAATTATCGCCGCCTTCCACGCGGTTCGTGACATCGCGAATGACATCGCGCATCACCTTATTCGTCGTTTGTTCGGCCAGTGCTTGCAGCGACTGAACCATGGCTAACCCGGCATCAATCATCGTGGCTAATTGCCGAGTAAACATCACCAAATCCGCCAGAGCCACACTGCCGCCCGCCGTTTTGCCTTTTTTTCCGACCTTTTCCTGAATTGAGACAACGAGCAGGTTTCGGTTCAGGAGAACGGCGATGGCCGCTTGTTCGGAGGCGGCATCGATAGAATTGCGGATTTCACGGCCAGAAGTTGCTTCTCGCGCGAGGTAGGTAAAAGACGGCATAGTTCGACGCTGCAGTTGCTAACAGAACCTTTTTGAAAAAGCAAGAACCGCTCCAACGCCAGCTTTGAAAAAAGCTTTCGACCGCTCGCAGCCACCTTTACGATCCTTCCAGCCCAATCCCGCTCAGGAAGTTGAGATCTAAAATGCCCATCTCTTCCGCGAATCGCCTCCGGCTCTTTTCATTTCTTTTTCCACCGGCCGGGTTCTTCTTTTTGTGGACTCATCCAGCTTTTTCATTCCGACGACGAGTTATCGGATCGCTCTTTCTCGTTCTTTACAGCTTTCTCTACGCCGCTGTCCCGGCCGCACTGCTCGTTCGTGCCAATGTCCTCTTTGTCGAATGGCCCGGTGGAACTCTGCCGCGTCTTACCCGCTCGCCGACCCTGCCCGATTACGCCAAACTCGAAGCTGACCGCGCCCAGTCCCGCCCGCCGCGAATGAAACCGATTCCGACGACCAGTTACTGGACCGGTTTTCGCGGGCCGAACGGCAACGGCGCCTACACCCAAACAACCATTCGCACGCAGTGGCCTCCGCAAGGTTTGGTCCCCATTTGGAAACAGCCTTCCGGCGGCGGTTACGCTTCGTTCTCGTTCGGCTGCGGATTGGCTTTCACGATCGAGCAGCGCCGTGATTTCGAAGTAGTCGTCGCCTACGATCCAGCCAGCGGCAGCGAAGTGTGGACAAACGCCTGGACCGCGTCATTTCAAGAAAGCATGGGCGGCGACGGGCCGCGCGCCACGCCGGCGTTTTTCAAAAACAGCGTTTTTGCCCTCGGAGCGCAGGGAGAATTCCGCTGTCTGAACGCGACGAATGGGATTGTTTTGTGGCGCCACGATCTCTTCCGCGAAAATCATTGCGGCAATCTGACCTATGGCCTCGCAGCTTCACCGGTGGTTTATGACGACAAGGTAATGGTTGTCTGCGGGGAACCAGGAGCGATTGGGCATACCGTCGCCGTTTACGAAGCCGCCTCCGGCAAACCCATCTGGCAAGCGCTCGATGATCCCGCCGCTTATAGCACCCCCATGCTCGTCAATCTGGCGGGTCAACGCCAATTACTCGTCGTCACCGAAGATCGCGCGGTCGGATTGGCGCCGGAAAATGGCGCGATGCTATGGTCGCACCCATGGAAAATTCGAATGGGCAATCGGAACATCGCTCAACCCGTAATGGTCGGCACAAATCGTTTTCTGCTTTCCGGCGGTTACGGCACTGGCTGCGAGTTGGTGGAGGTGGCGCGGGAGGGGGAACAGTTCACGGCCCGCTCCATTTGGAAAAATAAAAATCTAAAAAACAAATTCACGAGCTCCGTGCTGTGGGAAGGATTCATCTACGGGTTGGATGAAGACATCCTCACCTGCCTGAATGCGCAAACTGGCCAACGGCAGTGGAAAGGCGAACGATATGGTTACGGACAACTCCTGCTCGCCCATGGTTACCTCGTCATTCTCGGCGGAGAAGGAGATTTGGCGCTGGTGAAAGCCGATCCGTCTCGTTCGATCGAGATCAATCGTTTCCCGGCCCTTCGCGGCAAAACCTGGAATTATCCCGCCGTGGAAAATGGGCTCCTCTTCGTTCGGAACGCCGTCGAAATGGCCTGCTACGATCTGCGCACGAAATAAGCGCTCGATCAGTTGGACTTTAATAATGGAACAGCCGCACCCTCTGGAAAACCTACTTTCTCCCGCCTGCGGGCGAGCGGAGTCCGCCATGAGAGCGCAGAAAATTCGCGACGTCCTCGTGGCCGGCTTCCGAAGCGAGATTCAAAGCGGTTTTGCCTCGCGCTGTCGGCATCGACGGCAGCGTTGACTCTGGGATTAAGCCGTAACGCTTTGCTCTTTCCGACGCCAGGTTTTCGCCCGTGGCGGCCCCGGTCAGCACATTGACATTGGCGCCTCGCTCCAAGAGCAACTTCACCACTTCGAGTTTTCCAGCCTGGGCAGCATGATGGAGCGGAGTCCATCCGTCGTCATCCCGAAGATCCAAGTTATTGGGTTTATTTAGAAAATGCCGCACCAATTCCAAATCGCCTTTCGCTGCCGACGCATGCAACGAAAGCAACTTCCCGATGGTGAGCGTCACAGGTTGCTGGTGAACGTCCCGATAATTTGATTGCAGATCGATCACTTCGCGAAATTGCGGTCGAATGGTAAAAGGCAAACTGTTGCCCGGCTCTGGGAATCGTTTCAGAGCTTCCTTTCCTTCCAGAGTCATGGCGATTGCCGCACGCAGCATGGCCAGCCGGATCTCGGCCCGCTTGTGTGCGCTGTACACATGTTCGGGCGGCGCAACACGCGGCAGATTGTCCGCGCCCGATTTAAGCTGAGCCAACTTCCTCTCGAACTCCACCGCATCCGGCACGCGCAACAGTATTGCCACGCGTTCAACCTGCGGTTCGAGCGCCTGCACTGAATCGCGAATGTCACGCTCACTCCAGGTCGAAGTTTCCCACCCGGTGGCATCTTTAACTTCTTTCCTAAGCCTCTCGATGTCCTGCCCTGCCAGCGCCTTGGCCATGGCTGTCCGAAAGTGATCGATCAAGAATTCGAAATCCTTCCGGTAAGCGTCAGGCATTTCGTTCGGATACGGCAAAAGGCTTTGATCGATGAATTCTCCAATCTCGCGCACCTTGGCCGGTTTAATCGTCTGCAATTCGGCCGCGGCAGCCTTGATCAGTTTTGCTTCGCAGCCGATTTGCACCATTTCACCGATCAACGAAGAACCGCGATCGATGTCTTGGCAGAATTTCATCGCGGCTTTCCAGTCTCGAACGGCCACGTCATCGTTCCCGATCCGAACGAAATATCGGAAACGGGCAGCCGCCAGGCTGGACAAACTTTTGCAGGCGCTTAAATGGACCAGGTCGCCGGGCCAAATCCGAAGTCCCCAATCACAATAAGGCAGACTCGTCCCAACTCTCAGGTGCTCGAAATAAGTGTCGCTCGACTGAAAGAATTTCTCTGCGATTCCGCTGAAATTCCCGTCCTCCGCGCGCGACAAGAGCTGGTATGTATCCTGAAAAGTTCCCTTGTCATCCCAGAATTTCGGGAAAGCCTCAGCCTTCCAGTATTCCAACGCGGCATTCTGAGCGGGATCACGCGGCGACAAAGCCGCGGCGAACGCAGTGGGGGCGGCCGTTCCCAGCAAACCAAAAAAGGTGGCGATGCGAATGACCCGCTTCAATTTCATTCGTTAAACAATCTGCTCGATCACGTTTCCTTCAATGAACGTCAGACGTTCGTTGCGGCCGAGGTGCGGAAAAGTTAATTGATTCTGTTCGAGCCCGAGCTGGTGAAGAATCGTCGTGTGAATATCGCGAAAGTGGCAGGGGCTTTCCACCGCGTGCAACCCGATCGCGTCGGTCGCGCCAACAACTTGCCCGCCTTTGATGCCGCCACCGGCCATCCACATCGAAAATCCAAGATTGTGATGGTCCCGCCCTTTGCCGGCCTGCGCTTCGGGTGAACGGCCGAATTCGCCGCCCCAAAGCACCAGCGTGCTGTCGAGCAAGCCCCGCTGTTTTAAATCGCGCAGCAATCCAGCCATCGGCTTGTCCGTCTCGGCGGCCTTGCGCGAATGATTTTCATCGATGTCATTGTGCGCGTCCCATTGCATATCGCCAGGCCCGCCGCCAGACACAACACAGGTAAATCGAACGCCGCTCTCGACCAATTTGCGGGCCATCAAACAGCGCCGCCCGTAATCATTCGTTGGTTCAGCGCCGATCCCGTACAACTCCAAAGTTTCCCGCGATTCCTTCGACAGATCGAACAGCTTCGGCGCTTCCGTCTGCATTTTGAACGCAAGATCGTACGCGTTAATCCGAGCGTTGAATTCCGTGTCAGCAGGATCGAGCGTCGCCTCATTCAATTGCAGGATCAACTGCAGCGTCCGCTGGCGTTGGGCCAAACTCACGCCCGCAGGCAAATCGAGATTCAGCACCGGACGATTGCCCGGACGGAACATCGTCGGCTGGTAAATCGCGGGCAAAAACGCATTCGCATACATCGGCTGGCCGGCTTCGAGCGCGCCGTGCGGATCCGGCATCACCACATAGGCCGGCAACGACTCGCTGTCCGAGCCGAGCCCGTAAGTAATCCACGAACCCATGCTCGGAAATCCCGGGACGATTCGGCCAGTGAACAATTCATACTGGGCGGCCGAATGCACCACCATGTCGCCATAACACGAACGAATCACCGCGAGATCATCAATGCACTCGGAGAGATGCGGAAACAAATCCGACACTTCGATGCCGCTTTGGCCGCATTTCCGAAACGTGCGTTTCGTGCCCAGCAGGCGGGCGCCATTTTGGATGAACTGATATTTTGCTTCGCCAAACTCTTTCGGCCGCGGCTGCCCGTTTAGCTGGTTCAGGAGTGGCTTCGGATCGAACGTCTCGATGTGGCTCCGCCCCCCCGCCATGAACAGGAAAATAACCGCTTTCGCCTTCGCTGGCCGGTGCGCCGCGTGTGCCGCGAGTGGATTAACGGTTCCCGCACGCAATTTCTCCTGCTGCACGAGCGAACCGAGCGCGAGCGAGCCGAACCCGCAAAACGCATCCCGTATGAATTCCCGCCGCGTCCGAGTCAGGCGCACATGTTCCGGTGAATCATCGAACATAAAGAAACGTGTTCAGGTTGAGCAGCGCCAAAGCGAATTCTTTGGGCGATCCTTCACGCAAAAAGTCGGCTGCGAATTTCCGTTCCTTCGCCGTGGGTGGACGGCCCGCCACGAGCCAAAAACCGCGCTCCGCCATGCGGTCCGGGTTGCCGGATGTCTCGCGTTGCAACCGGTCCGCGAACGTCGCCGCCAGTTCATTGGCTAAGCTCCCATTTAATAATTCCAGGGCTTGCGGCGGATGCGTGCTTGATTCACGGCGCGCGCAACTGGTCTGCAGAATTGGCGCATCGAACACTTCCATAAAAGGCAGGCGCAAATTCCGTTTCGCGAGCAGATAAATCGAACGGCGATAAAACTCCGAATGATCGCGCGCGACTTTCCATTGCGCTGGCTTGTAAAGCAGCGCCACCAATTCGCGATCGACCGGAACCATCACGCTCGGCCCGCCCGCTTTCAAATTGAGCGTGCCAGAGACCGCGAGCATCGCGTCGCGGATTTCCTCCGCGGACAACCGGCGACGGTTGAATTTCCACAACAACCGATTGTCCGGGTCGATTTCTGACGCGCGTCCGCCTTGAACGCCGTCGCTCGCTTGTTGAGATGCCGCGCTCAGCAAAATCAACCGATGCAGCCGTTTTAAACGCCAACCGTGCTCGATGAAATCCCGCGCGAGCCAATCCAGCAATTCCGGGTGGCTTGGCCGATCCCCATTCGTTCCAAAATCATTTGGCGTTTTAACCAGCCCAATGCCGAAGTGATCCTGCCAAATACGATTCACAATCACTCGCGCGGTGAGCGGGTTTGTCGGGCCAACCAACCAATCCGCGAGCGCGGCTCTTGGCTTCGGAATGTCCGCCGGAAATTCCGGAGCGCTTTCCGGCAATAAAATCCCCGGTGGCCGCGGCCCGACTTTGTCCCCTTTCTTTTCCCACAACCCGCGAAACAAAACATGAATTTCCGTCCGATGCGCCGGGTCGTCGGCCACACTCGGAATCGTCGGCAAGTCCGCAGGTTCTTGGTCCTCGAGCGCCTCGATCTTGCGTTCCAGTTCGGTCCGCTCTTTTCCGGTCGCATTCTGGGCCTGCTTTTTCAGGCGCTTGATCTCGTCCTGCAATGCGGCGGCGTCGGCTTTGGCTTTTTTCTGGTCCTCTTCGGAAGCGAGCACGATGTTGTGCTCTTCGGACGCGGCAAAGAACGCTTCCAACCGGTAATAATCTTTCTGGGCAATCGGATCGAACTTGTGATCGTGGCAGCGGGCGCAGCGAATCGTCAGGCCAAGAAACGCGTCGCCGATAATATCCGTCCGCTCCGTCAGCACTTCGTTCCGGCTGACCGCAACCTCCGGATTGCCCGCGTTGCGGCGAATCGCTCCGAGCCGATGAAAAATCGCGGCCGTTTCTAGTTCTGGATTTTCTGGCGCGATCTCGTCGCCGGCCAGCTGTTCCCGGATGAATTGATCGAATGGTTTGTCCCGGTTGAACGAATCAATCACGTAATCCCGAAACCGCCACGCGCCCGGAATGTGGCGGTCATATTCAAAACCTTCGGTCTCGGCGAAACGGATCACATCGAGCCAATGCTGGCCCCAGCGCTCGCCGTAATGCGAACTATCCAGCAACCGATCGACCAGCTTCTCGTACGCATCCGGAGAATCATCGTTGACGAAAGTTTGGACCTCATCCGGCGTCGGTGGCAAACCGGTCAAGTCGAAGTAAACTCTGCGAATTAAAACTTCTTTCGACGCAGCCGGTGCTGGCCGAAGCTCTTTTTGTTCGAGCTTGGCCAGGACGAACCGATCAATTGCCATGCGCGGCCAACTCGCATTGCGCACTACTGGCAATTCGACACGCGCCATTGGCTGAAAGGCCCAGAACGATTTGGGATCAGCGCCTGCTGTTCGCGTCGGAAACAATCCAGCCGCCAGAATCATAATTCCGCAGAGCCACCGAAATAATGTGACGAACGATTTGGTCATCGGCATGGCGGCGTTTGGATGGCTGCGATTTTGCCCGGGAAACCAGAACCTGTAAACCCCCAGCCTGGAAAATTCGGCAGGTTCCATCGACGAGGAGACATTTGCGCAAGCTCCACCGAGATCCGTTCCACTTTGATTTTTCCTTTAATTCGCGGTCGCTTCGAATTAGCGGGATTCAAATCCCCTCGATCCGCCGAATGAAAAACCCCGCGAATTCGAAGCGCCCCGCTAATTTATAGTTCAGTCACAAACGTAGTCGAAAAAGTGGAGTCTGTCCGCTGGAACCGACTTCACCCTCCTGAAAGTCAGGTTTAACGCGCCACCACCTGTAAATCATCCAATTCATCCTGCCGGATGATCGAGCTGGTCAACCCAAGGCGTTGGGCGAGCTGGAAATTCCTTTGCGGACCGATCCGGAAAAAATCACGCAACACATCCAGGTCGCTTCGGTGCAAGTTCGTTTGAAAAAGAGAAACGTGATCCCCGGAAGGCAGCCGGCTTTCTAAAAAGCAGATCAATTCGTCTGAAGCGCCACGAAGATAATTCATCAGGAGCTGGTGCAACGTTGCCCCGTTCGAGTCTCGCAACGGAAATGCAAAACAAGCCGGCGCTTTCCTTTCGAGCAGCGGAGATGGAAACGCGTGCGCTGAAACGGGCTGATTCAACACCGCCCAGATCGAACGAAGAAGCGGACCAAAGCAGCGCGCCCCGCTCTTGAAGGCGCCAAAGGTTTGTTCGGATTCGATCAACTCTGTGCCCCGCGCGAGCTGCAGCGTCGCCCCATCGCGCGACACTCGATAAAAATTATACGCCGGCGGATACGTGTTGACCCGGTTGAACTTTGGCCGGTGGCGCCGGAGCAGTTCATTCTCTTTCTCCAAATTGACAACGCGCCAGCGCTCCGCGAGATTCCACCGGGCGGTTTCTAAAACATTCAGCAAGGGAAGATTTATGCCACCAAAACCAAAAAAACATGGCAGCGATACCATCGTCAAAGCGGGCGATGTCACCAAGCGGGTCGGCGTCGAACAACTTCGCAAACGCGGCGTGGATGTGGAACATCTGATCGAGTTGCTCATCGACGCAGCCGGCGCGGAATTCACGACCTACTATTATTATACGATCCTGCGGATGAATCTGGCTGGAAATGAGGATTACAAAGAAATCTGCGAGGACGCGCGGCTCGAAGACCGCGCCCACTTCGAACTGATCACGCCCCGGATTTACGAGCTGGGCGGCGCTATTCCGCGCGACATTCGGGATTTCGCCGATCGCGCAGGTTGTCCGGATGCATTTCTTCCGGAACCGCCCACCGCCGTGAGCATCCTGACCGTGCTGCTCGAAGCGGAGCGCTGTGCGATCCGGACCTGGAGTGAAGTTTGCGACCTGACGTTCGGCAAGGACCCGCGCACTTACGACATGGCCTCGCGGATCTTGCAGGAGGAAATCGAGCACGAAGCCTGGTTCATCGAACTGCTGAGCATGGAACGCGACGGGACCGTCCGGCCTTCTGGACATTTCCGCCGCGGCGCTCCGGGCGAAGCGCCGTACAGCAAGAACGCAGGGTTTTATAATCCGTAAGAATGAATCGTGGCATCACATCCAGTAACCCTGGTCTTTCCTGACGGCAGCGAAACCTCCCTGCTGGTTTCGGAAGATGAAGCGATTTTCGAAGCCGCGCATCGGGCCGGCTTGGATTTGCCTTCAATGTGTTTGCAAGGTTGGTGCATCACGTGCGCCGGGCGCGTCGAGGGCGGAGGCGAATGGGATCAATCCAGCTCGCGGCGTTATTTTCCAGCCGACCGCGACGCTGGATTCATTTTGTTGTGCACCGCCAAACCGCGCTCGGCGCTCCGCGTTCGGACGCATCAACGCGTCGCCATGCGCGATTTCCGGCTGAAACATAAGCTTCCGGTCCCGCGAAGATGATCGGTCGTCGCGCAGACCCATCCACCGCCGAACGCGCCACGAGGTCCCTGGCTCGCCTCCTGCCTCGATGCACTAAATTCATCCGATGGGGCGAGGCTGCGGACGAGCCGGCAACGAGTATGCACCATCCCTCTGATGAGCTGGATTGGTCCCCTACGAGGCCATGGATGGTAGCCGCCGAGGTAACGAGGCGGATAAAGCGGCTGAACGGTTCATGGTTGCAATGCGCTTCCAAACCTTCGACCTCGATTCTTCCTGCGAAGATCAGTTCCCTTGCTTTTGCTCGAAAAGGAAAAAGGCAAGCAAGAGAACAAGCAGCAATAGTGGCACATCAAAGATTTGCGAATCCGCGAAACCTGCGGCTGGCGGTCCGCAAAATGAAAATTGCTGCTTCCGACGATGCCCTTAACCACTTTCGATTCGAAAATATCTCCTCCGTGACCAGTCATGTTGAACTTGAAGTCGTCCATATCGAGTTTGCAGTCGTCCAAATCGACGTCACGGATGGAAACATCTCCTCGCCGGGTTCCTAAACCTCGTTGCAGCTTGGCAAAATAACGATGCGAACCGTCCAAAAGTCCTTAGCACCTGGAAATATCTCCTTGCCGACTGAGAATATCTCCTCGTCGACTGCCTTTTTGACGATGCGAAGTCCCCAAATTTCTTTTCCGATTATCACAATGCGCGGGCGATCTTTGATATGCGCGGGCATGAAGCCAAAGCGGCAAACACTTCGCCGGCGCCACCCGCGCCTTAAAAATGAGCCGAACCAACCGGGCCGCTCGAGCGGGCCATGTTTTTTGTAACCCTTCTTTGTGTTCTCTGTGGCTGACAAACTTCGCTATTGGCCGCAAGGAACACAAAGATCACAAAACAAATCGCCGCTATTCTTTCGCGTTCATTAGCGTGCATTCGCGGTTAACAACTCTTTTCGTGTCATTCGTGTGTTTCGTGGTTCCTTCTTCAATCCAAAATCCAAAATCTAAAATCCAAAATCGATCGGGCTTTTGACTCCCAGCCCCGGCCGCGCCATCACGTGCGTATAAATCTGGGTCGTCTCGACGCTTTGATGCCCCAACAATTCTTGCACCGTGCGAATGTCGTAGCCCGCTTCGAGCAACTGGGTGGCAAAAGGCGAGGAGTTTGTCCTGTGGCCGATAGCGGCCTGGTCGTCCGTTTAATGGAGCGGTTTTGGCAAGTGCCTGTTCCTTGAGTTGCAGATTCGCGTGCAGATAAGTCTGTGTCGTTTCGATGGATTCGTGACCCAGCCATAAAGCGATCATCGAACGGTCGACGCCGTGTTGGAGCAGATCCATCGCTGTGCTATGGCGGAGCACATACGGGGAGACGCGTTTGCTTTTCAAGGAAGGACACTGGATGCGTGCGGTGGCCACGTGTTTGGCTAATAGATATTCGACGCCATCACGGCTGAGCGGCTTACCGCGTGCGTTGGGAAACAGAACATCTGCAGGCTCGCCTTGGCGTTCTCGCAACCAGGCGCGCAAAATGGCAATGACCTCCTTACGCAAGGGAGTGCAACGCTCTTTGCGTCCTTTGCCGATGCAACGGATGTGGGAGCCGGTTCCTAACAGCCATTGGGGAAAATGCGCCACTTTCATTTCGGTTTTGCCGGTCCAATAAACGCCTGATAAACCGAAGAATTCTTCGCTTTATCCGGAACCGCTGGGCTCTTCTTGGGAACCGGTCCTTCCTCCTTGACGGTTGGATGGCACACTCTTATGTTCCGAAAGAGTCAAGAAAAAGCGCTTTATCAGAACCGGCGAAACCGAAACCGAAACCGATAACGCGCCTCTCCTGATAAACCGAAGAAGTTTTCGTTTATTAATACTGTTCGAAAAGCACAACCGCGAATTGACGCCAGTGGGCGCGAATAGCAGAGAGACGACGCGTTTTCGATCTCATTCGAATGTGCTTTCAAGATGAGACTAACTGCGCCATAGTTCTTGCATGGCCAGACCACGACACATAGAGCCGGCACTTGTTGCGAACGCACGACAAGTGGTTACAAGCACTACCGATATCGAGCAATTACGCGCCGCCCAGGCTGTGCTCCTGCCTGCTATTATGGGGGCCACCCTCGAACAAACCGCCACTATCCTTGGAATTGGTCGAGCTTCGGTTCCCCGACTGCAACTCCGTTTTCGACAAATCGGCAGCAAGTCAGGAATCAAACCTCGGCGATGGGGCGGTCGTCGCAAAGCGTTACTTAGCCTCCGGGAGGAGGAAAAGTTTTTGGCCCCTTGGGCTGCGCAGGCCAAGAATGCTGGGTTGCTCGTATTGTCTCCCATTCGAGCTGCCCTCTCGCAACGATTGGGGCGTCGAGTGGCCGGATCCGTGGTCTGGCGGCTATTGGCTCGGCATGGATGGCGCAAGGTTGCTCCTGATACGCGCCATCCCAAGAGTGATCCCGCGGCCCAGGAGGCCTGGAAAAAAAACTCCCCGAAATGCTGGCGGCCTTGCTGACGAAAGCTGCAGTGCGCGGACGTCGGATACGATTGATGTTCCAAGATGAAGCGCGGTTTGGTCGAATGGCTCGGCCCCGCCGCTGTTGGGCTCCGCTGCCCTGTCGGCCAACGATGCTCAACGGCTACGAACGCGAGTTCGTTTATGTCTATGGAGCGGTGAGCCCGATCCAGGGAGGGTTGGATTGGCGGATTTGCCGAGAAATGAACAGCATACGGATGGGCGAGTTTCTGCAGCAGGTCAGTCGGGCTCATGGCCGTGAGTTCCTCATTATGGTGTTGGATGGAGCTAGCTCTCACAAGGCCAAAGATCTCGAAGTGCCAGAGAACATGCGCTTACTGCCGTTGCCAGCCTATGCTCCCGAACTCAATCCTCAGGAACACATATGGGACGAACTTCGTGAGAAGGAATTCCCCAACCGCGTCTTCAACCAACTCGATGCTGTGGTCGTGCAATTAAAAGCCGGCTTGCCCCGACTAAAACGCGATACTCATCGCCTGCAGAGTCTAACGGCGTGGCCCTGGATTATTAGTCTCATCTTGAAAGCACACTAGAATTAGCGGCGGCATTGGGCGGGGGTTTGGCTCCGATGATTGCCACCGGTTTATTGAAATGGAGCGGGGGACGGTCTTCGGCGATCGCCTGGTATCTGATCGGACTTGCGATGGTGGGATTGGCAGCGGTTTACTTTTCCGCAGAAACGTTCCGCGCTGATCTAAGCGAGGCGCGATCGGCCGAAGAAAAAAAGCCGGCGACTGAACCGGAATGGAAGAGCGGATGACGACTTGCTTTTGGCCGAATCAACGTTGTTGCAACCGATAAAAGCGGCTCGGCGCGGTTGCCGGAGAACCCCGGCCGTTTTGGCCCACATCGAAAATCACACGGTCGCCTTCCGTTGGAATTTGAAATGTTTCGAACGGCTGCCAGATCGGTTGGATAGGGCCGCCATCGCAGCTTTCCAACGACAGAGTTTGTCCCGGCCAGCCCGCGATGCTGATCTTCACCGAACCGTCCGGTTGTTTCTGCAACAGTTTGAAATACCCGCTCGCGTTCGAGTCGCGTTGGGCGACGGCTTGCAAACTTAGATCGAAAGCGACGTTGTCCCAGCCTTGTTCAAACCCATTGTTCAACCGAACCGCGATGACATTGAGGCCCGTGTGGAGAAGCCCAAGAAATGGCGTCAGATCGTAATAAATCGCCGCGTTGCCGTCGCCGCTGACCGCGTTGATGCCGCTCGTCTGGAGTTCAATTCCATTCAAGAAGATTTCGAGCGGATAAACTTTTCCCCCAAAATCATCCGTGCAGGTGGCGCCCAAAAGCAGATCAGATACGGAACCGGGCGGGACCGTGAACGCGCCGCGGAAATAATATCCGGAACGAAACTGCGGGAGTTGCGTGGCGATGTTAACGGGCCCGCTTCCGGCGCCGAATTTGGCTTTGCCCTCAGGCCACGTCGAATCATCAAAACCAGAACGGGTCCAATCGTGGGGCGGTTCGGTCGATTGAAATCGCCAGTTCGAACCGAAGGAGAGCCAGCGTTGCCAAACCGGGCTGTCTACCGGGGGCAACGGCCGGAAAAAAATATTGTCGAGGTAGATCGATCCGCTGACGCGGCCTCCGACTTCGAACCGATGCCGGAGTTCGACGTTGGGAAAGCCATTCGGCATGACAAACACGCGATTGGCGTAAGTCCAGTCGCTCGCCCCCAATCCGACTTGGAATGGCGGAGTAAAATAATTCGGCCACGGCAAGTTTGGCCGGGCATTTGTATTCTCGGCCGTTACGGATGAATTCCATTCCAGCCAGTGGGACGAAGGATTCGAGATGCCGCCGCTTCGAAAAAATCCGCCGAAACTGTAAAGCGTGCCGGGTTGAACTGGAATAGCCGGAGCGGGGATGCCGTATTGATTCGACTGCTTGATCGAACTGCTGCTGCCGTCATTGTCCAACCAGATTTCCATGGCGCGGCGTCCCTGATAAACGACATCGCTCGCGCCTCGCATGCGGCCGTAAGGAATGTCACCGGTGAACCATTTGTCCCAATGGCTGTCGTCGTCTTCCTCGAATCCGCCGTTTGCGACCAGGTTATTTTCGTAGAGCGATAACAGCGCGGTGGGGGCGGATTTCGCGCTCGAGCCGGAATAAAGCGCCTCGATTTCGTAGATGTATTGGACTCCTTCTTTCAGCTGGCCATCCGCGAAATTGCGCACCGCTCCCGAGAGCGTCGCAATCAATTGAAACGGGCCATTTGGATCTTCGGAACGATAGATCCGCTGACTGAGCGGATTGAACGGCTTGGGGACCTGCCATTCGATAGACGCCCGTTTGTAACCGGCAGTTTTGTTTTGAATCACTGGAGTCCCAGCCGGCCAGAGCGATTCCGGTCCGTGCCCTTCGCGCCGCGCGCCGCCGCGATGGCCGAGCCATGAAAAGGTTCCGTCCGGTTTGGCGCCGTAGTTTTGAACGTAAATGCGCCCCTCCGTTGAACGAAAAATCAAGTCCATCGAACCATCGCCATTCACATCCGCCAAAAATGGAATTTGCTTAATCCCGCCTGGAATCGTTTCCGAAACCTTCTCAGTTCCATCGAGGCTGAATATGTAAAGTTTTCCGGAGCGGTTCTCCGAACTCGGATCGTACGTGCCGAGGATAATCTCCTCCGCGCCGTCGCCATCGATATCACCGACCACCGGCGGCGTTGGCAACAATGGGTAGAAATTCTTCGGCCAGCCAGGGCGATCGACTAGCTCGATGCCGTTCCAATACCGAAAGGCCAATTCGTAACTGTGGCTGAAGGTGAGCACGTCGATGTGATTATCGTGATCCGGGTTGATCGGAATCATGCAGGCGTTGTTCAACCAGCCCTGGCTGTTTGGAATGGACACTGGCTCTTTCCACTTTCGCCAGAGGACCGCGCCATCGTCGTCGAGAATCGTTTCGTTCGGCTGCCAGTTCGGGTCCCACTGTGTGCTCGGCACGAGCACTTCGTCAAAACCGTCGCCGTCAATGTCCGCGGTGAAAACATCAACGCCTTTCAGATACGACCCGCTCATGAGGCGCTGGTTTTTCCCAAATTGTTTGTGAAGCATTCCCTTCCCGAAGAACCCTGGCTGTTTCGTGGGGTTAAACGCGACCACGCTGTCGCTGTCGTTTAAAACGTAGATCTCTTTTCCGGGAGAATCTTCGGCGTGCCCAACGGCCAAGCCCGCTTCGACCAGCTGGTGCAGGTGGTACGTCATCTTGCGCCGCCCAGTCAGCGCGTCCTGCAAAATCACGCCTCCAGACCATTCTTCCCCGACCGTGCCCCATTCCCCAAAGCCGAACAGAGGGAAAATCGCCGGATTGTAATCCTGCTCGCGGCTGAGGCTGTCCGGATCGATTTTCCACGCCGTTAAAATTGCCAGGTTCCCATCGCCATAAACATCGACGGCCATGGGTGACGAAACCTCGGAAAAGAATTGCGCAGTTGGGGGAAGGAGGGGTTGCCACAAGCCGGTGCCGGACCAATAGAACCCGTTCGTCACCGCTTGATACCCGGCATCGGGAACATAATTTTCCCACGAAACCAATTGTGACCAGAGCAACGTGCCGTCTCCCCGCAACGCTTCGATGTGCGGCCCGCGCGTAAAAATGATCTCGTCAATCCCGTCGCCGTCCAGATCCGCCAAGGTCGGAGAAACGTTAATGGGCAAGCGAAGATCAGGCGCCCCAGGCAGACCGGGCAGCAGATCCGACAGCGGCCCGACAGGAGGATATGGGAATCCAGGGCGCCGGCTGCCTTGGGAGTTGAATGCGTCGAGCCGCCAGTTGCCGGAAGAATCGCGGTAAGGAACAACGATCGAAGAACCACTGTTGGCGGTGATTTTTCCAACGGCCAGAGAACCCATCTGCCAGGCCCCGTCCCCCGCTTGGAAGCTCAGCAGCGTCGTGGCGAAAAGGGAGATGGGCGAAAGCAAAAGCAATCCCGCCGCCATCGCGAGGCTTGCTCCGGCCGCGCTGCTGGTTTTCGAAAACGTTTCGCGGGTAATGCCGATCATTCGCGTTCCGAATATAAAAGATCACCAGTATACGCGAATTTTGGTTTCCGGCAACCGGGGGTCCGGAAGAAAAACGGCTAATGCGCTCGGTTCGGATGACTTAGCGCTGAAAGTTTTTTACGAAATTGGGGCTGGGCCCGGCCCAAGCTGTGGCGCCGCCTGGAGGTTGAACCGGAGATCCCGGCGCTTACGGCGTTTGAACGCGATAAAAACGGGCTTGGTTTGTGGGCGAATCCTTGATTGAAATCGACCCGCCGCCGCTGCGCGGAAAAATGTTCTGGAGCACTCGCCATCCGTTCGTCGCGCTATCCCGAAAAAGAATTGTGTAATGACGAAGCGGC
>Ga0082335_1000043_pt1 | contig 123974 bp, 32 predicted proteins | sample Subgrocontami58m_FD_72375 | JGI IMG/M metagenome (GOLD analysis project Ga0082335, IMG submission 72375) | Subsurface groundwater microbial communities from S. Glens Falls, New York, USA - GMW37 contaminated, 5.8 m (SPADES assembly) (version 2) ... | reverse complement strand
AGACAACTTCAAGAGGCGCTTTATCTTACGAATGCCACCTGCCGCACGATGAAAGAAATATTATAAGCTACATCGGAAACGCCCCCACTATTTCAGTGCAGTGGGACGCAGAAGAAAAGGGCGCTCCCGTATTGCACAGCTATGCAATAGGCACTGACGGAAGGATTCTTGAATACAAGTTTAAGCAGGACAGCACTATCGCGGCAGTCGCAGCGCGAATACCAACCGAGGGAGAAGCCGGAGCAAAACGAGTGCGCGAAGCCTTTGTAAACGGCATGAAGGAATATTTCGGAAAAGCGGAAGATTCGCCCGTTAAAATTATTGCAGAAACAGAATGGATAATTGATAATAAAACAGGAGCTTATAAAAGGCCGGCAGATTCTGCAAAATCAAAAGTAACCGAGCTTGTGCTTCTGCCTGATGATACCCGCGGTAGAGACGTTATAAGGTTCTTCTCAAGCCCGCACGATAAAAGAGCGCGCAGCGAACAGCATGGCTATCCGAAAATACTCGTTAACTCATGGTGGCTGGAAGAGCAGCCCGTTTCCTACAATGCGGACACAAGAACAATCAATATAGCAGGTTACTCGTTTGTGCTGGATGGCTATGAAGCTGAAAACGTAGAAGCGCTGATGAAACTTTGCGGCGACAAATATCCGTTCGATATTTTGCCTACGCGCTACATAATAAATTTCAGAGACACGCGCTTTAAAGGCGAGCATCCTGTCAGGGTAGAGGTGCAGCATTTAGGCAGCGCTTACGCATATAAAACATCCAAGACAGCTGACGAGAGAGAATTTATTTCATCCTGGCAGAACGCAAATGAGCAGGAGTTCGATGACCCTGTTGGAATCAACGCAAACCTTGCGTGGCGCTATTTCATTAAAAACGGCGGTTTAAGAAAAGAAGAAATAGATACAGCAGACGGTATGCAGGCCGCGCTTATATATAAATATGCAATGCATTTCATAATGCAGGGCGCCGCAGGCGTTCCCATCGAAGGCACTGAAGTGATTTTTGATGACCTTGGTTCTTCATATCCTGATCCGATAGTTGGAGTTTTTAGAACCGACGAGGAAAGCGCCACAAGCAGTTTTGATACGTCTGATTACATAGGCGCAGACCAAGTCCCGGCAACAGGCGGCGCAAACTGGAAAGCGTCCTGGAGAGAAAACCTAAAGTGGGCGGCGCAGCAGGCGCGTGTAACAAAACTTTGGGTCGCAAAACACAAGACTCAGATAAACGGCACTTTGCAGGAAAAGCACAATGTGCTTGAGAGAGAGCCTCTTACTGCTACAGAAGGCGTGCCTGCCTGGCGCAAATTCCTGCGCTGGTCCATACAGCCCGTGAGAATGCAGATATTCGAATACCGCGACGGCATACAGGTTGATAAATCAGAAGGGTCCTATTGGTTCCAGCGAAGCTATAAATTTATGGGAGTATGCGTTCTGTTTTTGACGATACTTATGTACAGCAAAGTCCGCGTTTTAAAGAAAGCAAGGGCAAGATCAGAAAGGATAATCGCCGCCGGCGGCGCTCCTTCAGGCGGAGGCGAAGAACCCGGGTCAAAATTGAGGCTTGAATATCTGAATTATTTATTAACAACAAAAGGCGATAAGGTAACGACGGATGCAGGCATAACACAAGACAACTGGCAGGAGAAATTAGGCCAGCTTATAGGAGATGACGGCAAAAATAACTTTGGAATTCCTCCGCAGACAGCGCAAAAGGCCAAAACAAAACTCGCCAACCTGCTTAAAAATAAATTTGCGGCAGGCCCGAACTTACGGCAGATTCTGGCGGAAGAATTTTTAGACAACGGCCTATTTGCTGATTGGGAAAAGAAGGCCTATCCCAAAAAACCAGCCACTGCAATTACATTTGATACCCTGGTCCTTGCCGAACTTATGTATCTTGCGGCAGAGACATTCGCATCAAGAAAGCCTAATTTCTATTTCTATCTTTTAAGAAAAGCAAGCGAGCTTTTAAATAGCCAGAGCTCCGGCGACATTGGAAAAATGGCGCAGACACATGTTCTTCGCTGGAGAGGCCTGATGCAGCTTCACAATGAATTTGACGGCCCGCTCACCCAGCAACACCACCTTACGCTTGAGGACATGGGCGATTTCTTTGAAAACGAAAAGTTACTGAATGATTATGACACAGACCCGGCTTTTGTAAGCAGCATAGATGACTATATAAATACATTACAGACAGCAGCTGCGCCTGTTAAGGCAAAAGTAGCTGCTGTTAAGGCAAAAAGCGCGTCAGAAGGCTTGAATAAAGACGAGACAGACAACAAGATCGAAGAAGCATTCCAGGATAAAGATGATAAAGATATAACAGATTATAAACAAGCTCTGACCGGCCCAGCGGCCCCTGTGCAAAAGACCTATAAAGATGAATCAGGCGGTTTTCTCGGCTGGCGCGGCATGATGCAGTATTTTAATGTAATAAACAGATATATCACATACGGCTCGATTCTTATGGCAGGTGTGGCAGGCATAGCTTTCTTTGTCGGAGCCTTAATTGTAGGAGCAGGCCTTTCTTCCGCAATAATTACCGGCGTAGTGGTAGCTGCGGTAACCGGAGCAGTTGCAGCCGGCTTCTTTGCTGTAAGATGGTATATATCTCCCAAAAATGAAACAGAAAATTTTGACACAGATAATATGACCCGCAGCCAGAGAAGGGCCGCGTACAAAGCGCATCTTGTTACTTTAAGCAAGCCGGCGCGCGAGCTTGTTGAAAGCCAGCGAAAAGCAAACTGGTGGTTCTGGTTTATAACCCTAGGCGAAAAGACATTATGGAATATCTTTGGTTTTTCATTCCTGGCTGTACCGTTGCTTAAAATGTGGTCTATTTCCGAATTTATTATAAATCTGCCTCTTATAGGCGCAGTAACAATTGCAGGATGGCCTCTGGGCATTGTAGCCGGGCTTCTTATCGGAATTATGGCCGCTGTATTTGTGGGATTTTTCATCCTGGACTTTTTCTCATTCTATTATCACAATCAGGCTGCGTTTGCTCTGCGTTACGGCGCGCTGCCTCCTAAGACAGTGGTTACAGTCGCAACTGCGCCGCTTACGCCTGCGCCAGAAGGTATGCCAGCAGGCCAAGCTCCGTCTGTTCAGACAACGACATATTATCCTGCGCCTGCGGCAGTATTTCCAAGCCACGGCTTAGGCCTATTCCAGATAAAGACATTGCGCGAGCTTAAAGATAAAGAAAAGTTCGAATATATAAAGCAAAGAGTGCTTGACCATTTATTGCCGCCAAGCAGGCACGCAGCTTACACGCAGGATAAAAAAGAAGAAATCTGGAAGACGGTAATCTGGCCGCAGGTTTTAAACCATATGTACAACAACAGCGAACTCGATATCACCGCCGACATGCTTAAGGATATGATAATGGGCGGCGACATAGGAGACCTTGCGGATAAACAGCTTTCACAAGACGCGATAGAATATATGTGCTTCTTCTTATCAAGCTTCCTTGGCTATATGCCCAATATGCCTGAATGGAATAACATGCGAAGCCTTGGCATGGGCACTGTCGTAGGGGAGGAGAAAATATTCTATCACTTAGACGGCGAAAACAGCTGGAATACAAAAGCTGATACGGGTTTTACGCGCCTGACTTTCGTTATATCAAAATATGAAGGAGAATACGCCAACCTGCGCCGCAGGATAAAAGAAAAATATGCCAAAGATCCCAACTACAGCATGATAGAAGGTTTTGTAGATACAATTATGGCAAATTTAAGCGGCACCCAAGCTCTTAAGCTGCCCGAGAACCTGCCTCATCGCGCAGAAATACAGGATATGATCGAAGACTGGGCAAATATGAGGTGGCAGCCTGTTTACAGGACAGTAAAAGGCCTCATGGCAGCAAGAGAGGCATTTGAGCTGATTTGTAAGCTGCATTTCCCGGACGCAACAGAAGAAGAAATAGAGCAGATGGTAGATGATAAATTCCAGGCGCTTATTGCTCACCACGCCTATAACAGGATCCAGGGCAGCACAGATGCCGCAGAAAAACAAAACTTTAATGATATGAATGAACTGCTGAGCCGCTTCCCGAAACTGGAACTCTGCTATAACACAGACACAGAATCAGTCCACATAAGAAAGAGGAAAAACAGCGAAAAGGGGCTGTCAATAGATGAGATAAGAAAAAGATACGCAGAGACAATGCCTCTCGAAGGCGCTGATATAAAGAGAGGAAAAGGCGCAAACCTTAACACGCTTGCAAGATGGCTGGAAAAGGAAGTATTCATGCAGTTCGACGCGAACTGCGACGTAAGATTCGAAGAAGCGTTGAAACTGCCGCTTGGGCTTGCGGAATTTAATTTAAATCCTAACGTTGGGGTGGTAAATTTTGCGGAATATATATTCACAAAACGCCTCGGCTGGCAGGCAAAGGGCATCGCCGATGTAGATAGAAGCTGGACAACCGCCATACAGCGCACGCTGGGAGCAAGCGGAGCAATGTTCGAATACGGCCATCCTTTCATGGTCGATGCGAGAGTATTTAAGAAAATGGGCATGAACATATCAGACCTTACCAGCGAAGATATCGCAGGCGGTATGACTGCGGAGCTTAAGGGCTGGCAGATACTTCACAGAGAATATATGCAGACAGGAAAAGCGCGTCCCATGGGATTTAACGAATGGGCAGATACATTGATAAAATTCGCCAAAGGCGCTTCCCAACTCCTTATGTCAAGGCTCATGAAAAGATATATGGACAGCCCGAAAGTAACAAACCAGCAGAAGGCAATGTTGCAGGCTTCAATGGGATTTTACATGAGAAAGCCCGTGGTAGTTGCGCTGACAGCTCTATATATAGTCGCGATACCAGTTCTTGGACTTTCCGGGTTTGTGTCATGGCCTTTCCTTGCATTCTTCGGAATTTTGGGGCTTTATATTTCGCAAGTTATAACAATGGGCGCCTTAAGCCAGGCAATGCTTGAAAAAGGCGCTGTTCCTGGATTTATGGATTTTGTAAAGATTTATCCTGCGTTGATATTGATGTTTATGGCATATGTGCCTATATATGCCGTAGGCGTTATTATGGGATTTAAGGGCCTTGCAAAATTTATTACAACCGCGAAAGGGTGGATACTTGACCATATTGGTTTTAAAGATGTATATGCTCAGTTTAAGTGGCAGATAAATGTCGGCCTTGCGTTGGTAGGCCTTGGAATATTGGGCGTGTCATTGTGGTGGGCAATACCAGTCGCATTTTCAGTGTTTGTATTGCTTGCCTCATTCCTGTGGGTAATGACTCCTTTCTTTACAAGTCCCGGCGCATTGCCTGCGGCAGTAGGCTGGCATAGGTGGTTTAAAAATTACAAGGGCGATTGGGAACAATGGGTAGACGGAAAATGGTGGCAGATATGGAAACCGCTTGCACGTTCTTTAGAGACGCCGAAAGAAATAACCACTACGGGTAAAGTAGTAAATGTTGTCAGGTGGCTTTTAATACCTGCTGCAATCGCGGCTTTTGTTATTGGCCAACCTGGTCTTGGCGTTATATTGCTGGCTTTATCAAAAGCAAGCAACCCTGTTGCGAAACTTGCTCAAGGCGCATTTATATTCGGCACACTCGGAATGTTCGCTTTCTTTACGGGAAAATATACAAGTGTTGCGTCTATTTTCTTAGGCGCCGGAATATTAGCAGGATATTTTGCATTTGGAATTGCGATTCCCATAATTGGCCCAGCGCTTACAGTTATTATAGGAGCAACCGCGTTAATTACAGGCATATTTGCCTCATACTGGCATTTTAAACATTCCAAAGCGTCATTCGGAATACGGGATAATATTTATTTCCTGAAACAATTACGCGGCGCAGTAAGAGAAAGCGGCATACTTTCAACCCTCTGGAATATCAGGACAGTCCTTCGCGACATAGACGAGGATATGGCCCAGCTTCAAAGGCCGCCTGACAGGCAGGCTCAAGGCTTTGACAATGAAGAAAAGCTGCAGACATTGATGAGCAAAATACCTGCCAAATTAGCCAAAGGCCATGCTGAAAAACTAAAAGATACTGACGCAGATGCGTTATGGCTGCGCCTTAGAACAGGGCAAAAGAAAATCATACTTGATAACAATAACAACGACACGCAGGCTGCAAAGAAAATGCTTTTTGACGCAGTAAACAAAGAGATTGAATCGCAGAAAAAGCAAAAAGAAGAAACCCTCAAAAAACAAATCGCAGGCGGCAAGGAAGATGAATGGGTGCTCAAAGGCAGATTCTATGCTCTTGCGGAGAAGCTTAATAATGCTATTTTAGAGAAACTTGCAGAAGCGAAAGAGCAAGAGGACGCTCTTAAAAAAGACGGCAAACGAATTAATATAAAACTCAAAATAAGGTTAAAGATTTTAACAAAATTAAGCACTTTAACCACTAAATCATATAAAGCTGCACAGCCCGCCATGATGAAAGAAGCAAAGGAAATAGAAACTAGCTATAACCGCCCATCGTTCTTTAAAAATTTATTACAACGCCTAATAGATAGCCCAGTTAGGTTAAAAGTAGAAGTCGCGATTTTGGGCTCATTAATTTTAGGAGTTGCAGGATGGCTTGTTGGGCCAGCCTTATTGGCATTGTTTACGATACCTACGCTTTTCAGCATACCGCTTTGGATGCCGGTTGGTTTAGTTGCCGTTATTATTTTTATAGGTAAATTTCACCCTGTAAGAATGGCAATAGGTTTTGGCTACATGCTATGGCTTAAAGTTATAGGTACAAAACATGTGAAAAAAATACTGAGGAAAACAACAGCTGAAACATTAGGTGCCCCTGGGGTGACAGATTTAAACAAAAAACCTAAAGATAGAACGGTTAAAGATAGACGCGATGAAGTTGCAGATGCATTAGCAACACTTGGCTATCAACCTCAGTCTAATAATCAGGCCCATCTTGGCAACAGGCTATTAGGCAGGGACTATTTTGAGTTTGCTGCAGAGGATTTTACTGATGCCAAATCATTATTAGCAGAGTTAAAAGCTGATACTAATAATCCTTTGTATCAAAACTTACCGGATGAAATTCAAGCTTTCATAGATGCTTATGATGGCGAAGATATAACTTCCAGCCAGTTAGATGATATAAGAGAGGCTTTCAACGAAGCCCTGCATACATATAATTTATATAGTCAATTAGCTGAATATTATAGAAACAGCGGTAGAAACTTAGAAAACATTCTTAGCAGAAAAACGAGAAAATATAGAGATGGCCTGCCTTATTTAGATAGTCTTATAACAGCGCTTACGTATCAAGAAGCAGAAAACATAAGACTACTAAATAGGCACATAATCAGCGATATTTATCCGCGCCAGCTTAAAGACTATGAAGGTGTCAAAGCTTTCCCGGAAGAGGAAGGCAAAGTTAAAGAACTTATGTCTTCAATTTCTTCCAAAACAAGTATACTTGCCATTACCGCAGCAACAAGCCTATTAATGATGACAGGATGTAGTGAGGAGAATGGGGATAATTTTGTATCATCTATTGTCGCAGCGATTAAAGAACACCCCGTTATTGTTGGAGTCATATTGTTAATACCGGCTGTTTTATATGTAGTTTTTAGGCTGCTTACTCAAATGTCGACAAAAATGAAAGCCAAATCATTTGTAGCTAAATTAGTGAAAGAATATCCGCACGGCGGAGGTTTAATAAATAAAAAAGAAATTTTGCTAGATTCGCTCGCAAGCATGAATAACTCAATGATCTTTGCTGTAATACGAACTACCCGTGAAGGCAGAAGAGCAAATCGTAACTCTGATTTATATTATATTAGAAAAAATATTGAAGAGAAGCTTGAAAAATTAGGCAAATTGACAACGGAACTAAGAATAGAGATATGCATTGTTGGTCTAAAAGATGTTTCTACAGACCACAAAATAATTGCGGCAAAAAAACTCAGTAAAATGGGTGTGGTAGCAAAAAAAGCCGCCCCCTATCTCACAGAAATTTTACTAAAGCCTAGATGGGTTCTCCCCCGTAGATACGAAGAAGGTGACGCCCTGTACCACTATTCAGCAGAAGCACTCGCTAATATGGGGCAAATAGGTATACCTTTCCTTAGAAAAGTATATTTGGAAACCATGAATGAAACAATTTGGTCATTGGTTGCAACAATGCTTGGCAAACTTGGTGTGCCCATTTCAAAATTGCCCAGTCCAAAAGTGCATTTAATAAGTCAAGAGCCAATTGAGGAAAGCGATTATGACCCGTATGCAGAATCTGATTATGCCGATGCTGAAGAAGCAAGCAGGTATATTAGCTATGATGAATATCAGCGCCGATTATCAGAAGAACAAAGAAGCCTTGATGAAAAACGAGAAGACCTTAAAGAGACAATGACAAGAATAGCAAAAAAGCATGGCGTAGAACTTCATGCATTAGGCAGCGTAGTGGATGGAGTAAGCCACCGCCATTTGCCTGAACAAGAACAAGGTACCTTTAGCGAACATAGCGACTTCGATGGAGGCGTAATAGGCACAGAATATAAAGGTCCGGCCGATACTGAAAAAGATGACCCTATTGCGCATAAGATAGCAGAAGAAGGCCGACAAGAGACAGGGGTAAATATCCATATAAGCACATTTACACGAGAAGGATTAAGTGGAACCGTGCATGAGCAACTTACTTCTGGTAATGAAGGCACAAAGGCATTCCCGATGGAGACAGAAGAAATAATGCCCGCGGCTAGAGAAGTGCCTATTGCTGCCGGGTTCCGCAAGAAGATAGAGTCATTTATGGGTAGTGTTGATATGGTGAGAATGCAGCTGCCTGATTATGAAGGCGCTGATGATTTATATCATTTCCTTGCAGCAGTAAAGCTTGCTGACAAAAAGAAAATCAGGATAACAGGCGATGACAAGAAAGAGCCCGCAAAGCTTATAAAGAAGGTTAAGGACGAAGGGGTAACTGACAAAGAATTAGAAAAAGAAGCAGGCATACAAAAGGAAAATTTAATAAAACAAGCCGAGGATCGCGCTGCAGGCGCGCTTGCGCAAATGGCAGTTGAGATTGCAAAATATTGCAAAGACCATAAGTTATATTTTAGAAATCAGGAACCTGGCAAAGAGCCGTTTGGCCAGAAAGATTTTAATAAACTGTTTGGCTTAATGTTGGTGCGCCTTACCGCAGGCCTTGGCTCAAGATATACTCCGGGTACACTTACGCCAAAATCCCTAGCAGGCGAGACAATGGGTGAAACTCACGCAAGGTTTGGCACATCAGTAGAAGGTATATGGCCAGGTGTTCAAAAAATGGCAGTAACAAGCATCGAGTCTTTAGAGCCTATACTAACAGAAGAGGCAAAAGAAAGAATCGCGAAAGGCGAAAGAATAACAGGCCTGGTTGTTCCTGAAGACTGGATAAATAAGGAAGAAAGAGACAGGCTCTTCGGCAAAGATTGTATTATAATAGGCCCGAATATCTCAAATTTTGATGAATACCCTGATCCGAAATACAAAGCAGAAGGATTTGGCAAGGCATTAAGAAGGGCAAGCCTTGCTATAGAGGAACTAAAAAGAAACCATGACCCACGTTATGAAGAAGTTGCGCACTTAAGCCTGGTCTTAGGCGAAAACGCGCAAGGCGCCCTTGATACGCATGTAAGCGGTGTATTTGTTACATGGCTTGAGCAGATAAGAGGTAAATATACATTTACAGCAGGCAGCAAACAGAGCTTTGACGGGCCTGATGTTGATGCAAAGGGCCAGTTCTATTTTGACGAAGAGGGAAGATATAAATATCAGAGAGAATGGGAACATCTGTCAAAAGAAGAGCAGGCCCAGCAGGTAAGAAAAGGCGAAGAAAGAGGCGGCTTGCCTATAAACGCCAATGTCGGAATATTCAGCACAAACTCTTTGCCGTATTTTGTTGAGCAGATTTTCAGGCAGGATTTAATGGTGCCCGATGAAAAGACTAAAGGCTGGAAAAGCGTATGCTGGGATATTGCAAGAGTTGTTTATGAAGATTGGGTAAAAAGAGGAAAGCCAGAAGATAAATATCCTTTAGGATATGTTGACCTTGGGCCGCAGGCATTTGTGCCGACAAGCATAAAAGATCCCGGAAGGCAAAACGCCTTATTTACAGCAATGAGAGCTTATCAGTGGCGAGTGTTGGATGAATTTGGAGTAAGGGTATTAGATGCAGATGGGAACGAAACCAAAAATCCTGAGTCAAGCCTGGATACATGCAGCAAGGGTATTTACAGAGAAGCGTTTAGAGACGTGTTCGGTGAAAATGTAACAGTTGCAGGTTATTTCCATATAGACGCGCTGTGCCGCATAGGTGATGACGTAGTAATAGAAAATTCATCCATAAGAAAGTCTACTTTAGAAGCAGGCGTTATTGTAACAGGTGATTCAATAATAGAAGGCTCTACTTTAATAGCAGGTAAGAACTATGATAACGTTGTTATAATAAATACTGTTGTAACTCGCGATATGGTTATAAGCCCTGGCGATGTATTTATTGACGGAAAAAAAGCGACCTTAGAGCAGATAGAAAATATTATCATAGCAAGGGCAGGGCCATTATCTGATAAACTCTACGAATTTGCTGCAAAAGCCTCTGACAAAATGCACAAAGCCGCAAGATTATTAGCCCGCTTCGGATTCCAGCAAGAAACACGAAAGCCAGAAGATGCCACAAAACGCTCAAAGGAACTTACTGACGCCAAGAAACTTGACGCAAAAGGCGGAGTTTTCTTTGACGCCAAGCACCTCGCGATATCCTTATACGGACAAACAACCAACCTGCTTACATTATTCTCGCGCAGAATTCCAAGAGAAAAGAAAGGCGAAAAAACAAATGACCTGGAATCAGACCAGACATTCCTGTTCGGCGATATAGGCATAAGCAATACAGCAAACGTAGGGCAGGCATGCGTATTAAGGGATTCCGATGTGTTAGGTGTTTCTGTAGTAGGCGATGCCTGGGGCTTAAAGCGGACAACAGCAAGAAATTCTATTTTTGGTAACAACCGCCTAAAAGACTCAAACGGTAAGCTGCTGTACAGAGGCCATCCCCGTTACGGCAGGATGTGTACTCTTTCCGCGGCAGTTGATTCAACAATAGAAAATTCTTTTGTAGGCGTAATGTCCGGCTTGCCTGATGCAACCGAAGAAGTAAATGTAATTCAAAGCGCAACAATAAGAAATTCAATTATACCTGAGGGCTGGAGAATAGAAAAAGGCGAAGTAATAGATGATATTCCTCAGGAGATAAGAGATTTTGCAAACCAGCTTCGCGATAATCCCGAATACAGAAAACAGCCGATAGACGCAATAAACCAAAATGAAACAATCCGCAAGCTGACATCCACAGGGAAGGCAACATGTATTATTGCTGCAATTCTGCTCCTTATTAATATGAGGGATGCAGAGGCAGACAAAGCTGCTCTTGAGACCTTGAAATGTATGTATGATATTAGCATTGCACAAGGGTATAATCCTGAAGTGCTCTTGGACAAGATGCAGCTTCTTAGCGTATTTGTTTCGCAGGAAGCATATGGCGCAATAGCAAAATACATAAAACTTCTAAAGCAGGAAAAGAACGATGTAGAAAAGCTGAACAGAAAATTAAGCAAAGTTTCCCAGGACAAAAACCTTTCCCTGCTTGATATACTCTGCTACCACGATAAGGTGAGCGAAGCCTCTGCGCAGCTTGGAAGGACCCTACGCTTCATAAGCCTTGAAGAAAGGATAGTTGCGATAACAGACGTTGTGCAGGATATGCTTTCAGAGACAGACCTTAACGATGAAAGCACTTTAAAGAACGAAAAGGCGCAATTCGCTCAGCAGGTAAGAAGAAAGGCAATGCAGATATTAAGAGGCGAAAGTGTATATGAAGAAGATATATTCAGGGAACAGGTAGTATCAAGGCTGGTAAACAATGTCATAGAAGAAGCCTTAAGGCAAAGCAGCATAGAATACCTGGAAGATTTTAAGGAAAATATCACCGCATCTGTATTGCAGGCTTTGCGCGGCCTGCCTATCGCGGATAAGAAAAATGAGCATAAGATACAGGAAGCGGCAGCCCGTGTACGCGCGATACTCGGAGAAAAAGGCTTAAGGACATTTAACGGTATTATGCGCGAGACGTTCGCGGGTATAAACCTTTCAAAAGAGGAGTTTTTCTTAAGGCACATACTTGAAAATACAGTTTCTATCCTTGATGATAAAACGCCGAAAGAACTCGGGCTTTCGCCGTTTGCTGTTGCTCTGGCAAGACAGGCTGAAGCCATGATAAAGGCAGATAAAAAGCTTAGCTATGGATTAACTATAATTAAGGAAAACTACAATATTGTAAGAGATGTTATATTAACAAACCCGAAACTTGCAGCTGTTGTATTTGGCATGAGCAAAGCAGCCCTTGTAGGGAGATTAGCGCTTGGCCCGTTACGATTTAAGGACTTAGAATATGCGCTTACGCTTTTAAAAGAGGAATCAGGTATTCCTGTTAAAGTCGTGCGACTCTCAGACGGAAGATGCTACATATATAATGAATTTGAAATGAGAAATTATGTTGAAAGCAATGATTTTAAAATAGGCGTAAGCAGGCATGGTTTAGAGCAGCTTATATTAATGAATGTATTGCAGCAGCGCGGCGCATTCTGGGATGCCCTGTCAGACATAGGCCTGGAAAACGGGTTTATAAATATAGCAGAAGACAACGCAAGGAAAAACAACGCGGTATTGCCGCTTGAAAAAATAGACTTAGACGGCGTATTTATTCCTACTTTTGAGCGCCCGGACGCGTTAAAAAAGGCAATAAGAATAAGGGCGGAAAACCAAGAGCATTTCGGGCACAAGGAAGTGCCTATCGTAATATTTGACTCAAGCAAAAAACCTGAAATGGTGCAGGCAAACAGAAGAATCGCAGAGGAATACAGGAAAAAAGGCTTTAATATCATATATATCGGCTTAAGCGATATCGAAAGATATAAGTCGCAGTATGTGGCGTTTATATACGCGAAATACGCAAAGCTGGCCGCAAGCAAGGGTATGAAGGCAGTGCCTGCGGAAATCGTAAGCAAGGACGCAAAAGGAAAAGAATCTATAGACAGGGCAAAGATAGCGGAGATTGTTGATGTTGCCTTATCCATGAGAAATATAGCGGGAAAGAGAAATATGTCCTTTATGGCAAGCCTGACACTCGGCAAGGCAGACGCAAAATTTGCGACAGTTGACGATGACTCAAGCCCCATAATAAGGATTGTAACAAGGCAGGCAAGAGAAGAAATAGCACAAAAACGCGAAGAGGCCATTGCTCAGCAGAAGAATAAGATGTTCGATGAGCTTGGGGTTATTGACGAAGAAGATTATACAAGTTTTATAGCAGGATTGTCTGAGGAGCAGACAAACATACTCTTTGGCACCACATTAGTAGAATTAGAAACCAGAAGGGCTAGGTTGCTAAAAGACCTTAGCGTAAAGGATGAGAAAGGATTAAAAGACCTTCTTGAAAATCTGCAAAAAGGAAAATTAAGCGGTAAAGAAAAGGAAGATGCAGAGAAAAAACTAAAAGAATTCTATAAAGATGCAGGAGTTGCAAATGAAGAGGAATATGCGCAAAGGACAGAAGATTTATTCAGCAAGGCCATAATTTATAAATATTACGCCTATACCCCCGAAGGCGAAACAGGCACGATACCTGAAGCTGCCGGTGAAATAGTACCATTTAAGTACGATGAATCCAGAACAGGTTTCATGCCTGAAGATTTAGGTGGACAAGTTAGCGACGCAAACAACCTTGACCAGCGCGTCAGATTCCCGCGTATACTTTATGGTAGAATTCCAAAAACAGTAAAGAAACTCCTGGCGTTCGAAGACGTGCGCGTACAAAGATATGATGACCCGCTGATGCGCATGCCGTCAGACTATATAAAAGGTATCGCGGAAAGATTGGGAGAGCCCGATGAGTACGGGTTAAGGGTAAATAAAAATAATACCAGAGGCTATGCGGGTGTGCCCATAGAAAGTTTTGAATCCGACGAGAACATAATAGGTATGGTATCAGCAGGGTTTAACGGCGACAGAGATGCGGCAGGGTTTGCTTTGCTTAATATGTTCGTAAATGACTTGGAAGGCCATGAGCTTGACGGCGATAACTTACAACGCATGCTTTATCCTGCGGTGCTGGTTGAGCATAATCCTTATTCAGCGGAGGAAATGCTGCCTTGCTATAACACAGTTGCGCTTTACTGGTATGACGGAATTATAGTGCCTACGCCGGGCGGATTATTCAGGACAGAAGAGCCTCAATATTCGGATGCAAGAAGGGCAATAGACCCAAGAATAATGCCTGCGTGGGCAAGGGTTATAGGCGGGCATGAAAGGCTTGACCCGAAAACAAAGAAAGCAGGCGAAAGAATAGAAATCAGAAGAGAAGGCTCTGGCCGCCAGACACTTTATGAAGAGCTTGCCGCAATATCATGGGAAGATGTATATGATGCTGCATATAAGGTCATAAGGGAACACAAGGAAAAAGACCCTTACAAGAGAATGAAGCTCCTTGGCGAGGAATTATTAAAACGCGCAAAAGATTACCAGCTTACGGATGAACATGTAGAATGGCTTAAAGTTCTTAGAGACGACGTGCATGGCCTGCTGCAGCGCTTATACGCGAAAATGAATTCAGAGCAGGCAATAAGCGAAATGTCCGAAGAAAACCAGCAGAAGGCAAGGATACAAAATGAGCAGATAAAGGCAATTATAAAAGATTTCGCAGAATGGTTCTGCTTCGATATATCAAAAGAAACGCCTTACTCCATAAAATTTGAAAAGACAACCTCGCGCTTCGGAGAATTTTCAGACAGATGTCTCTCTGATATAAGAAGAATAGGCAAGGAAGACGGACAGACATTCCTACTCTGGGCAGATATTACAGAAGCAGGCAAACACGTGCATCTGGGCAAAGGAAACATAAGCGCTCCTGCTGTCGCTGCTGCTCCGGTATCAAGTTATGGCTATGGCTATTATGGTATGGGAGCAAACTTAAAAGATGCCACCATAGCAGGCATAGCTTCGATGTATCAGTCTCTGCGTCGCCAGGTTGATATGGAAAGAACTCCTGAAACCCTGTCAGATGCTTACAGGATGATGGATGAAATAGACGAAAAGGCAAAGAAAGAAGGCGTTCTTGAAGAAGACGGCATACAAAAGCCAAGAGCGCAGCTTATAAGTTCCCTTGAGGAAATAGCAGCGCAATTGCAGGAAACAAAGATAAAGAGCGATGACCTTGTTTCTTTGGAAGAACAGGCAGGAAGGCTCGGGCTCGTCGAAAGGTACAAAGTTACGCAAGAACGTGCCGATACAGCTGATTACGGCAGGCAGCTGCCTGCGCGCGCATTTGAAACTGAGGAGGAAACAGCAAGGCGCGCCAAAGACGAAGCAGAGCTTACTTACTTAGGCTATGAAGCAGGTAAAATAAAAACTTTAATAGACAGCATAAGAAAAAGCCAGCCCAATAGAAAAGTGCTTGTCGTCGGAAACATGACCTACGGCGCAATAGCAGTTGCTCCCATAAAAGATGAGCTTGAGTCAGAAGGCGTTGTGGTTGTCAATACAAAGGTCGGTTCATTTGAAAACCACCTTGACCCATATGTGCTCTATCCGCTCCAGTTCGATAGCGAAACCTTAAGGTATATATTAGAGGAAAACCCGCACATTGTTATGGTCGATGGTTCCGATTCACTTTCCGACAAGACAAGGACAGCAGTGCACTATCCTGACGCGTATCAGGCATACCGCAACTATATTCTTGCCCTGGAGCTTATCTTAAAGCCCGGCGCAAAAATGGAAGATATATGCAAGAGATTCGGCACAACGGCAAAGCATGTGGCAGAACTTCAGAAGACAGAGGCCTTCAAGCTCCTTAAGGCAAAGGTGCAGGTGCTGACGCAGACTCATCCTGCGCAGGCAGCAGGATATGGAACAGCGTTTTGGAGCGCAAGCTGGAAACACCTTAAGGTAAGGGAAAATAAAGAGCCGACAGATGTGCCGGAAGAAAAAGATTTATCGAACCGCGCGGATTCAGACAAACCGCTTCTGGGCAAACTAAGCGCGAAAACACCGTCACTGATATTTGTGCAGTCAGGCATTGAAGATGAAATGATACCGGATGAGGTAAAGGAGCAGGCAGGCCTGGACAGAGAAGGTGAGTATATAGAACACGATATTTGTTACTTCGATCATGAAGAGGTAAGGATAATGTTCGGCGAGCCTTATGTTTACAGGGACATAAATGGTATACATCTTTCAAGTATAGGCACAGAGCACGCAAGGAGAAAATACAGAAATCTCGCGGATGTATCAGAAGCTGACAGGCAAACACTTGTGGCAACAAATCCGCATGAGATATTAAAGAAAGCCCTGTTCCGCACAGACAAAAATAACAACCCAATAGACATAAAAGCAGTAATGCTTGATATAGATGAAACCCTTATACCTTTTGGAACGAAGCTGGAGGATTATCCTGACCTTGTAAACACAATAATAGAGCTTTTAAGAAAAGGCATACAGGTAGTAATTATTACAGAGGAAAGGGAAGATAAATTAGGCGAGAGGTTCCTGGATTCTATACCGGATAATTTAAAGCATAACCTGCACATATTCTCAAACGGCGGAACAAGAGGTTATACTTTTGACATGGTCGGAGAAGAAACCCCCTACGAAGATTACCAGACATTTTTAAGCCCGGAAGAAACAGATATTATAAGCGAAGCTATAAGGCAGGCATTAGGCGCAGAAGGCACAACTTACACAATAGAGGAAGAACATGACGGCACAGACCTTAATTATAAGGTTAAAATAAGTATTGCTGATGAAAGCCAAAGGGACGCAATGGCAGCAGCTGTTAAGCAGGAAGTCGCAAGGAGAATGCCCGGCGCAACCGTAGCTACGCAGGAAAATAAATACATAAACGTATTCATATCAGATAAATTAACTGCAGCGCGGCATTTTATAGACAAGATAGCCAAGCAAAAAGGTATAACAGAAGAAAACCTGCTTATAGCCGGTGACCAGGCAGGAGAGATTGGGCCTGACAGGGAAATCCTGACCAAGTTGAAAAAGGCAGTTTGCTTGAATGTTGGCGAAGAGATAAAAGACGACGCAGAACTCCAGAGAGACAACCCCGAACTTTTACAGGGCCTGGCAAGAAAAGAAGAAGGCATACTTGTTACAAGAGAAGCTCTGGAGCTTCTGAAGCTCAGCTTAAAAGGCAAGACCGAAGAAAGAACGCAGTTTGAGGCAGGATATATAGACTGGCAGGCTGTAACTAATAAGCTTGTTAAATTAGGCGACGCTGGTATAGAAGAGGGCAGGAAAAGAGCTGCCTGGAGAAGAATTATAAAGCAGGCCGAGGAATCAGGCGCTTTGAATAATATAAGGCGCTTAAGAGACACTGCCGCGGATTCAGTGCAGTCGCTTGAGGATATAGTTGCGGCGCGCATAGCAGTGGATGTGGGCGATGAACGCATGGTAACAGCGCAAGAGAGATTGTGGTGCCTTGCGATATTGATAAAGGCAACCAGAGACGGCATTATAGAAAAAGACAATAGTTTAACCGGAAGAATTGACCTGCATACGCATACTACCGCGTCAGACGGATCAAAGTCGCCCGCAGGTCTTGTGTATGAAGCATGGGACAAGGGCTTAAGGACATTAGGCATCGTAGACCACAATACACTGGATGGGCTCGAAGAAGCTGTCAGGGCATGGGACTTGATACAAAATGGTGTGCTTGGCTCTGATTTTGAAGTAATCCCCGGAGTGGAGTTTGGTGCGACAGCAAAAGATATGAACGTTGAAAGAATTCACGCGCTTGCTTACTTCCCCATAGACGAAAGAGTGCCTGCGCGCGCGAATATAACCAAATTTATGGAATGGCTGAAAGCCGCAAAACAAAGCCCGGCAATGATAAAGGCAGGCGGCCGCGTAGCTCTTGCGCAACTGCAATTTGAACATGTAATCGCTGCCTTTAACAGGGGCAAACCGTCTGATCCGAGGAAGCAACTTACGATAAACAAATCATTGTTGAGGCTTACTGACGATGACCTGTTAGGCCAAAGGCCGTCTTATATGACCAGGCGCCACTTCGCAAAAATTATAGAAGAAAAGCACGGCCTTGAACATTCGGTTGTGCAGGAAAATGTTGATATGATATACCTGCACGAGGATGAACTGCCTGACGTTGAAAAATTAAAGAATGAGCACCCTGAATACAACGGCTGCAGCGTAGAAGAAGTAGGCAAGTTTGTAAGGTCTCAAGGCGGCGCGCTTATACTTGCGCACCCGATAGATGAAAGGTATATGCCTGAGCAAGCCAGAAAAAAGATGGAAAGCGATGTCGATAACCAAAGGAGAGTCCTTATAAGGCAGGTTACCGAAGAAGTAGAAAAAGATATAAAATCAGGAAAGGTGCTTGCTGACAAAAAGAATGAAGAGATAAAGAAGCGCGTAGAGAAAAAGGTAGCAGAGTTTCAGAACCAGGCGCAGTATGCCCCGATAAAGGCAACAGTTGCAGCGCTGTTAAGGCGCTACGCGGAATATTTCGACGGCATGGAGCCTTATAAATACCTGCCAAAACAACAGGCAGAGCTTGTTGCGATTGCAAGGGAGCTTGACCGCGACAGAGCGCCTTACAGGCCGTTAATTTTAAGCGTAGGCACTGACATACATAATCTTCCTGGCCTGGAGATGGGCATAGGAAGGCAAACTCCAAGGTTCTCCGAAGGCGCAATATCAGAAGAGCATGGCGCAGATTACACTTGCGTTGACGCAATAAAGGTAAGGTCTGTGGATATAAAAAAGATTATATCTGCCTACGCAGGCACAACAGGTGAACCGGAGACAATAAAGAAAATAACAAGCTTAAAAGAAGGCGAGACAGAGGCAGGCATACTTATAGAAACAGCCAGGGGAAAATTTGTGATAAGGCAGCAGGGCGCAATGGATATTTCCAGGACCGCAGTTACATTAAATGCCTTACAGGCACACGGCATTCCTGTTATAGGGATTGTTACGGATGACCAGGGCAATTTCTTCGTTGAGATAAACAAAGTAACCTTTGCGCTTTATAGATACGGAGAAGGAAGAATAGTCCCTGCGGCTGATATGTCTGATGCGCAGCTTGAAGCGGCAGCAAAGATACAGGCAACTTATCATGCGGCAACAGGGTATACGGGCATGACTCTTACTGAGTTTGATATACCGGAGTTTGAAGATATGCTGGATGAACTGAAGCAGATTGAAACATCCAGAAAAGGCGTTTTAAGCGCAGGTGAAACACAAAGATATAAAATTATCCGCGAAGCTTTCAATAAGGTAAAAGAAAAATTGCCAGGCTTTACGCTTAGGTCCGCATTGATGCACGGTGAATATTCCCCGCAGAATGTAATGTATGAAGGAGATAAGATAGTAGGTATTGATAATTGGGGTTACAGCACGCAGACAGCATGTGTATTTGACCTTGCCAATGATTTCATATTAAGTGTGCTCAATGGTTCGGTATCTGAATTCAGCGTAGAAAAAATGAAAAAATACCTCATAGCTTATCAAAAACAGGCAGGCAGAAAAAATAAGCTGAACCGCGCAGAGCTGGAAAGCTTCAAGTATGTGTTGCAGGCGCAGTTACTGATGCGCGCTTCCGTAACAATTACCGAGCTTATAAGAGGTATGCCGCACGACAGGACAAAATATTCGCTCTCAGCCATTACGCAGCACCTCGAGGCAATAAACGAAATAGACAAAGACACGGAAAAATACAAAAATGGCTGGCAAGGAATTATAACTGAGATAGAGAGGGAAGGCATAACTCTTTCGAATGACCTTGTGGTAATAGGTGGCGGCGCAAGGTCTGGTAAAACTACAGCAGCAAAAACTTTGGCAACGCAATTCAACGGCAGATGGTTTGATTTCGGCGCTATAAGAAGATATTTAATAAAAGAGGCAAATTACGATACGACAAAGCTGCTTGATGATAAATGGGTTTTAAGCAAAATTGAACAATTCCCGACAGAGCTTTTCCTGGATACGGCAAAGCAGGCAGAACAAGACGCGTTTGTAGAAGCACTGGATGAGCTTGACGTTGAAAAAATAAGCGACATAAGCGAAAAATTAAGCCAGGCTGTGCAGGCTGCGATAACGCGAAAGGCATACAGCATAATAGAAGAGCTTTCCGAGAAAGGCCCTGTATTTGTAACAGGCAGGGCAAGGGCAAATATACCGGGCACTACAACAGGAATTTATCTCGATGTATCTGCGCACGTAAGGGCACAAAGGACTTTCCGGGATTTAAGAGCAAGAGGCAAACTTAGAGCCAACGAGACAGAAGAAACAATTTTACAGGATATACAAAAACGCGACAAACTCGAAGAACCGTTTGAATTAAAAGAGGATTTTGAGCATGTAGTAAGCGCGGATAGTGCGGCCATGGACAGAGATGCCGTAGCCAATAAGATGGAAGATATCTTTGTGCTGGAGGAAGCGATGCAGGATTGCAATTTTGAGCAGCAGGAAGCGCTTGTGTGCGAAGGTAAGCCAGAAGGCAATCCAGTAGCTACTTTCAGGTTAAATGATATAAGCTTATTTAACAGGTTGTATGAACAAGGCCTGGTCCAGGAAATTGTTACCAAAATGCATGTAGTGCTTGCAAATATCTGCAGGCGTTATGGCGCGACAGCTACGCCTGACGGTACTGTATTTATAAAAGGTAATCTCTCCGGGAAGCAGAAGGAAGAACTGTGTGACAAAATAAGCAGCGCAGTTTCCGCATATTTAAGCCATCGTTTATATATGATTAAAGTAAAAGATAAAAACGGCGTTAGAGATGAGATTATAGAAGTTCTTGACGGAGAAACTTTAAGTGATGCTATGCAGAGAATGGAAAGGCGCCTCAACCGCCGCGGGATTTCAGTAGAAGGAGAGCCTGAGGAAATATATTCGCCGCGCATTTCTTATGAAGGCATTATTTATCGCAGCGCCCCTGACGCTACCGGCGCGCGTAGCGCCTTTATGGCAAGAACAGCTTATGATGCTGCGGGCAGGCCCATAAGATTTGAAAGCTACTCATTACAGCAGATTTTAGAAAACGACATAGACAATACCAATGGCGGCACCATTTCAGTGCTATTGTTTAAAAACGGCGAAACACAGGGCGGCCTGGCAATAAAAGATGAAATTATGAAAGCGCTTTCGCCGTGCTTTGACATAGAACTTGGCGCAAGAAAGAAACTCGACGATTCAGAGATAATAAAAAGATGGGGCCCGACAGGAATAGCGTTTATGGTCAGCAGACTTAAAGGAGACAAAGACCTGGCAGATGTGTTTGACGAAGATTTCTTAGACCAAGGTTACAAATATGCCTTAGCAGGTAAAACAGAATTCTTTGGGTGGCTCGATGATGCAAGAAAGAAAGCGCAGAAACTTAAAAAGCAATCTTCCAAATTCAACGACCTGCTTTTCCTGATAGACGGCTACAGGGAAGAAGATACGCAGATGATTTTCTTAAGAAGAAAAGTAAAAGACAGGGGCGTGGTTATGGCGCATTTTGGCATAACAAAAGAAAAAGCGCGCGAACTACTTAAAGGTGCTGATCCCGACACGGTAAGCGAACAGGAATTTGTAAAATTCATCGCAGTGGGCGTTACAGATCCGCCTAAGGCAGAGAAAAAGAGCTTAAGGGGAATTCTGCACCAGGAATATCAAAAAGGCAGGCAAGGTAAATTAGCCGAAGTTTTCGCCTCTGCAAAACTAAAATACGGCCTTGACCTAAAGACAAGCCAGCTTGAAACAATGTATAACGGCGTGCACGCAGCGTCAGCAGGCGAAGAGCAGATGCGCGAGGCAGAGGTTATGGCAGAAGCTGACATAGCTACATTTATACAGTTTATAATAAAGACAAACAAAATACGCGGCGAGCCAAGGGCAAGGGTAGAGCCTGCCAGATTAGGCCAGGCCACACAGGTAACATCAGAAATTAAAAAGAGAACCTTAGGTGAAATCGCAGAAGAAGTAAAACAAAGAACGCCGCAGCTTATCCAACCCGAAGCGCCCCGCGCGCAGAGAGAAGATATCCAGAGATATATGCTTTCAAGGACAATGGCGCACCTTAGAGCGCAATTAGCGCAAAAAGGCGCGGCAACAGGCGATATGCAGCTTGTGCAGATGCTTATCGGCGCAACATCAATATTGCCGCACGTAGTTGAGCAGATACCAAATGACGGCAAAAGGACAGTATTCTTAGCGCGCGACGCCTCACCTGCTTATATGACAGCTGAATTGTTAAGCCGTATGGGCCGCGGGCGCCAGGGCGCGTTACCCACGGACTGGTATTTCTCAAGGTTAAGCTTCAAAGGCCCTAAATACGTAACATACGCAAAGATAAAAGAGCAAAGAGATGCCATGGATGAGGAGTTATCCAAAGAAGGCGTAACCCCTACTCCTATGAGCAGGTATGAATATGCGAAGCGCTTCCTGGAAACCAAACTTATTCCTCTTATGCAAAAAGATAAAAACGCATTAGAGAGCGCAAAAGAGGCATACCAGCAATTAACAGCTCTCGGAGTTGTAAAAGGCGCCTCAGTTACGCCTGTAAGGTTTGTCGACAGCTGGTCTCAAGGCACGCTGCTTTATTATCTTATGGCAGTGATTGTGTTGTTTAACGAATATAATATCAGCGCCGACGGCAAGATTACCCAGAAAAAAGGCGTTAACACCGAAGTTTATAGCGAAATAGATTTATTCTCTATCGCGCCGCACGAAAAAGAGCCTGCAATAGGGGCAAGGGCGCTGTCTCATCCTGACTGGGAAACTTTAGGCATAACACCTGCGGTAATTGAGCAGTGGTATAAAGATTACGGCGTTGCAGTGCCGCAAGCAGCAAGGACAAACAGAATAGAATTCTTAAGGCAGATGGCAAGCCAGATACTGGAATCATATTACGCATACGGGACCCTTGACTTCGGCCATAATATAAATTTTGACGAAACAGAAAGAGCGCTTTATGAATCAGGCCCTGCGAAAAAATCCCGCGCCTTAGTAAGAGAGCTTATGATAATTAACGCCTGCAAGAATTTCACAGGCGCAAAAGAAGAAGCTCCTGCGCTAGAAGGCGAAAAGGCATTCCCGGATGTTGAAGAATTTGGCAGCCTGGGCAATATCATCTCAAGCCTGGGTGTACAGCTTAATGGGAACCAGCTTGATTTATTGGATGAAGTAGTGCTTGTGCATAATGAGTTCTTTGCGACAGCTGATGATGAACAGCAAGCTGCGATGCTTAAGAATCTGGCCGAGGCAATAAAATATAACGGCGTTATAAGCATGCATGCCCTTATATCAGAACAAAGAAGTAAAGTATTAACAGAAAATCTATATGAGCTCTCTGAAAGATTCATCCACTGGATGAAACTGCAGGATTCGGGCGGCGTAAAAACAGCGCTGGCAAAAATAGGCCATAACTGGCAGGGATATTTTGCAAGGGAAAGAAAACCCGCGATGTTTGAAGAAGTTAAGCTAACGCCTGAAGAAATGCTTCCGCAGTTTGAGTCATTTGCCCAGCAGGCGCTTACTTTTGAGAAAATGTATAGAGAAAATCCTGATGATATGGCAGAGCTTACGTTTGTGTTCGAACTTCAGGGAGAGCCCACGCAGGTATTTAAGATATATGTGCCGAAAGAGGAATTCCTCGCGGAAAAATTCTCAAGCGATACAGAGCTTTACCTTAAGACATATTTATACAGCATATTTAACTCAAGAGGCGCCGAAAGGGTGGGCGTTTATACAGATTACGGGAACGTCGCAACTGAGAAATTATTACGTTGGACAAGGAAGAGCTTCCCGCAGCGCGCTATCGGCAAGCCGCCTTTGCATACGCACATACTTACAAACCTGTATCGCGTATACCGCCAGATGACAGAATTTTATATCGCGGAAAAAGAAGATATAGAAGCAGCCGCAAAAGTATTGCCTGAAGCAGAAAGAAATGCCGAGGCGGAAAGAATCAGGACAGTAATAGACAGCAACATCAGGCCTCTGAAAGCCCTCGAAGGCGTAAACATAGGCCTTGACGCAGGCGGAACCGACCTTAAGCTGTCAGTATTTATAGGCGATGGCACGGAAGAACCCATAGAGCTGCTTACCAAAAAACACAACTGGGCGCCGAAAGAATTTACAACCGCCATTATGCATATTGAAGCGCTTGAATATATGATAAAACTCGGCGCTATCGCGGCTTATTATTATAATGTGGAGCATAAAACAAAAGAGGAAGTTGCGGGCCTGCTTAAAGAAATTATGAATTCCAACGTGCCGATGGAAAAGCTGAAAAAATTCATAGATGAAAAGATGCAGGAATTGAAGATCGATAAAGACAATCCGACTCTCGGCATAAATTCAGTGGGTATCAGCTGGCCGGACATCGTAATAGACAATGAAGTTATATCCGGCGCGAACAAAATAGAAAAGGTCGGATATGCGGTTGCCGCAATGGAGATTGCGCAAAAATACAACATAGATGTAACAGCCGTAGAAGGCAACCCTGAAAAACTTGTGAAGGAAGTCCTAAGCAAGATTAAGGGCGACAAGCAAAAAGAAAGCGAATTTAAAAAACTATGCGGGCTCAGGCAGGCCGAAGAGCTCGATACATTTATTAAGCACTTAGATGGTGTTATATCGCGCAAGTTCGGCAACATTGCCGTAGGTATTATCAATGACGGCAATGTAGGCTCATACTGGGCGACTGTTGAAAAAGGCACGGGCGATATCATAACGCTTTCCATGGGAACCAGCGCCGGCTGGGGATATGTTGATAAAGAAGGCAGGATAACGCGCTTCCTAACGGATATGGGCAGATTGCCTATAAGCGCGACAACAACAGACAAGGAAACCGCCGATCCGCGCAGCCGCATATTAGGCGCATCGCGAGAATACCTATCCCAGCAGGGAGTATTCAGGCTTGCCTGTAAACTTGGAATAGATTTAAACAGGTTTAAGGCAGCATATGCAGTAATGGGCTTAGCTAAGACGTTTAATATAAATACCGGCACAAAGTATACCACGCTTAAAGACAATCTTGCAGTCGCATATGAGGAATTTGACGATTTTATTCGTGAACTTAACATAGATACAAGAGACATGACCATTGAAGACGATTTGGCGGAATTCTTACGCACAAAGGTGCCTGCTGCCAAGAAAGAAAAATTTGAAACGCTGGCAAACCAGAAGGCAATGCTTGAAGCAGCGCTTATAGACCTTGTAAGGCGCAGCGTAACAGAAAATATTGAGAAAGAATTTGAAGACGCGATTTATGTCGCAAGAAGCAACGAAGATAAAGAAGATGCGGCGATAGAGATTGCGCAAAAATATAACATAAAGATACCGCAGGGGCAAAGATATATAGTCGAGTTTGTCAGAAAGGAAATAAAAGCGCTTATAGAGATAAACCAGAAGATGTTTGACAATACGCTGACAAGCAATGCGGAAAAACTTAAATATGTGCAGTCGTTATTGACAGAAGGGACAGGCGAAGAACAGGAAAAAGTAACGCTTGTGTTTGAAGAAATAGGCAGGTTCCTTGCTTCTTCAATAGCGCAGGTACACTGCTATTTCAACAAAGACGGCACCAACAACTTTGTGTTATTCGGAAGGACAGCAGAAGGTGTATCGGGAGATATTGTTGTTGAAGCTGCAAAGAGAGAATTAAGAGAAAGATACGCGGCACTTAACCCTGCTCTTGGCAATGTAAATATACAGATGGCGTCAGATGTAGTCGCAGAAACAAAGCCCGAAGCTACGCAGAAAGAAAGAGACGATGCTGTTTCTCTTGCACAATCCAAAGGCGCTGCATATTACGGCTATATGGTAAGCAGTCAAAAGGCGAAAAAAGGAGCAGAAGCAGCGCTTACAGCAAATGTTGACAGGATGCTGTCAATAAAAGAAAATCCGCCGTATGACGTAATTGTCGTTACATCAAGGACAAAAGAAGAACAGGAAAGACGCAAAAAGACGCTTGAAGAATTCTTCGGCGATAAAGTAAAAATTTATTCAATACTTGAAGAATGGCCAGGCGGCGCAGGAAACTTATTAGGCACAGTTTATGCGCGTGAAAAAGTAAAAGAATTGGCAAAAAAAGAAGATTTAGAAGGAAAGAAAGTAGCTGTATTCCATAATGCCTCATTCGCAGTACGCATGCCTGTGTCTTTGGCAGAACAGTCAAATCGCGGTTATGTAAAGATGCTGGGGAATTTCGAAGACGGCAATGAACTTGATATAGTGCTTTCTGCGATTGCAAACTGCAGCGTATACGGCGAAAGCAACAACGGTGACTGGGACATATTCTGGACGCCGCAGGTTACATTCGGCGCAAGGCCTGCAGAACAGATAGAAAACACTGATGCCCTGCTTACGCATTTTGTATTCGGATTTAAGCCAGGTTCATTTACGCAAGGCGACCTTGCCCAGCTTTCCGATATGGAAGCTGTGATATTTGGCGGGGATGAAAGTAATAATCCGACAGGTATGATGGCAGAAGAGCCTTTTGAGAACATGAGCCAGGCGCGCAGATGGATGAGCAACTTCAACAGGGTTGCCTATGATACAGGCGCGCAGAGGATGAAGACGCAGCTGCTTGATATGCTTGCCGATTACTACAGAGAAACGCTTGAGAGAAAAGACAAAAAGCGCGAGCTTGCGCATGACTTTGCTCAGCCGCTGTTAGTCCTTATTATGGGCATAACTCAAAGACTGGCGCCGGCGCAACTGGATGAAAAAGATTCCGTTTCTGCAGACGATATAAGGCGAATCGGAAACGCAGATTATGCAAGCCTGTCCGATGGCGAAAGAAAGAAAATGCGCGAAGACCTGTTAAATGACCTGCCTGATGCCGTAAGGGGGAGGTTGAAGAATTTCGGGGAAGATGTTTGCGCTGAAGTAATAGACTTCTTCCTTATAAATAAGAATAAAGTACGCTTTAGCAACTGGATAGCATTGTCTGATATAGCAGATGAAGAAGAAAGCCTGGCGTTCCAGTTTAAATACAGAAAGCCGCTCGATGTGCTCAACGAAAGAATGGCAATGATATCTGACCTTGCAAGCGCAAGGATAATAATAGCAAGAAGCGGAGCAGTTGCAAGAAAACCGCTGACGCCGCAGGATGAGTTAATTGCAAGGACATTGAGAAACTTTAAACGTCTTGGCGATATACCCATAGCAGGCTGCACGCTTGGAAACGTAACAATTGATGTAAACGGCGTAAGAAGCGACACAGGCGAACAGATAACTTTAGAGCAGGTAAAGCAGGGCATATCAATAGGCGGCGTATTTGTAAAAGGAGCAATTATACGCGGCGGCAACATAAAGGCAGGTAGCAGCATTGTAAACAGCGTTGTTAATAATTCGCAAGGCACAATAATTGCGCAGGAATCTTACGTAGAGTCAACCGACATGGGTGAAGCAACGCTCAAAGCGCAAGCCTCACTTGTCTATGGAGTAAAGCAGAGCACAAAAGAAGCAATAGAAGCAAAAGGCACCTGTCTGTTTGACGTAATAAAACCGGGCATTAAGGATGACAGGTTCCCGAAAGATCAGACCAGAGTAAGCGCCCCGTTTAACGTAGACGCAAGGGCAAAAGACGGCACCATACTGCCCGGCAATAAATACAGCTTTAAGCAATTAAGGGACATGGTCGCAGAAGAGCTTAAAGAAGAGCCAAAAGGACCGGTTAGCTTCCTTGAAAGGCAGAGGCTCCTGGCGAAGGACGCATGGAATAGGCTTGCAACGCTGCGCGAAGGCGGCGCAAAGAAAAAAGGCGCCGAGGCTATAATACAGGAAATAGCTGAAGGCCTGTATAAAGATGCTAAAGGCAAGGTTAGAGATAATATGCAGCCTCAAGATATAACAGATAAAGAAATAGAAAAAATAGTAAAGGAACTGATAAAAGATAAAAGCAAGGCTGAAACGCTTTTTGCGCATTATAAGACAGAAAAGAAAATGCAGGAAGAGCTTAAGAAGGCCATAAAAGAGATAAGAAAAAGAATTTCAGAACGCGTTTCATTAAGAGATAAATTAGCCGGCTTTGTAAGCAATAGAGTAAAGGTGCACGCAGAGTCGATATTGCAAAAAAGAATACCTGAAATTTTAAGCAGCTATCCGGGCATAGTTGACGATGAATTTGCCTGGGCAGAATATGCGTGGGGCAAATTAAATCCCAATGAAAAAGGAATATTAAGCACGCACTTTAAAGGCTTAAAAGGCGCGCAGGCTGCGTTAAGAGATGCCGCAAAACAAAAGCTTACCCTGACAGAAGCAAATATTGTAAATGCATTAAGGCTGCTCGGGTATGACATACCTGTCGGACCTGTCGGCTCAGCTGCGCAAATGCGCGCAACGGCAATGCAAATAATCTGGGGCTATGAAGAAAACGGCACATTTATAAAAGGCCAATTCCGAGAAAAGATGCAAACACTTATGGGCAATAACGACATAGTGGAATTCCAGCTTAGGTATTATAAGGATACAACAAAAGAAAAAGAAGAAGAAACCAACGCGCGCCTGGCAGCAGAAAAACGCGCAAGAGGCGCGCTTATAAGAATGGCGTTAAAATTAGGAGATTATGTTAAAGAGAAAAACAGATACGCAACAGATGAAGACAGAATAACCCATGACAGATTACAACAGTCTGACTTTAACCGCCTGTTTGGTTTAAGGTTTGTGATACTTACAGCAGGCGCAGGCTCAAGGTATGACCCCAATACCTATGTGCAGAAATCCATGGCAGGCGTTCCGTTAGGCGAAACTCACGCGCGCCTGGCATCGCAGATTATGCACGCGTTTCCGGGAATAACACCTGTTGTTATTACTGAAAGAAACTCACTTGACCCGATACTTAAAAAGGAATTTTTGAGAAGAGTTGACGAAGACGGCGAAAAAATAGAGGGAGACAGCCTGGTCGTTGACGATGAATGGATAGACCAGGAGGCCAGAGCAGCCTTAATAGGGCCTGAATGCATAGTTGTAGCGTCGCAGATTTCAAATTACAAGGAAGACCAAAAATATAAAGTAGATGGCTTTGGCCACGCATTAAAAAGAGGTTATCTTGCCCTGAAGCAGCTTAAGGAAAACGGCGACTCCCGTTATGAGGAAACACCGTACCTTACGCTTGTGCTCGGTGAAAATGCCCAGGGGGCGCTCGATACTTGCGTAAACGCTGCATTTATTACATGGCTTGAGCAGATAAGCGGAGATTTCTTATTTACAGCAGGCAGCAAGCACTCAAAGAGCGCCGCTGAAGTCAAAGAAAAAGGGCAGGTATTCTTTGATGAAGAAGGCAGATATAAATGGCAGACAGAATGGGAAGGCCTTTCTGAAAAAGAACAACAAGAGCAGATAAAAAAGGGACAGGAAAAGGGCGGGCTGCCGATTAACGCAAATGTAGGTATTTTCAGGCAGGACCTGGATCCTGAATATATAGACCCGATATTTGAGCCGCATCGCCTTGTTACAGACAAAAAGACCGGCAAGCCCAAGGGCGTATGCTGGGATGTCGCAAGAGTAGTGCGCGAGAAATGGGAAAAGCAAGGCAAAAAAGGCGCTTATCCTCTGGGCCACGTTGATTTAGGGAATGAAGCAGAAGTCCCGACCAGCATAAAAGACGCAGGCAGGCAGAATGAATTATACGGCGACATGCGCGCTTATTACGGAAGGATACTTGCGAGACTTGGAGTTACAGCGATGCCCACGCTTGATGAGCTAATAAATTTTGCAGGCAAACAGGACGAAGATTTTAAGAGCAAACCAAGGGCAGAACAGGAAGAAATTATTCATGGATGGATGAATAGAAACATAAGGTTAAACGGATGTTTCTATGTTGCTGAAGATTGTTTGATAGCAGACGGCGCAACAGTAGATAATTCTACTGTTATAACCAGCACAATCCATCAAGGCGCATCCTTAAAATCTTCTAGAATTGAAAAGTCAATAACAATGCCCGATGTCGAAGTAGAAAACAGCGCTGTAGTTAATTCAACATTAATAGCAGGCCCGAATAAAACATATAAAAATGTCGTAATTATAAATACGAAAGTTACAGAAGATATGGAGATTAAAGAAGGCGATATTTATGTAGACGGCGTTAAGAAAACTCCAAAAGATGCCAAGGATAAAATGAATGTGCAGGGACCTGAGCGTAGATACAAAGGCGAAGTTAGGTCTGTCGCAGAATTGAGAGATGGCGAAATCATATGGAACCTTACAGGAGAAGAGCTTGACCAGGAAACAGAAGAATTTATAGCTTGGAACCAGAGGCACGAACAGTACCATGGGCAGTTAGAAAGAGATTATCCAAATGCTTCAGCCGCAGCAAAGGAAATTGCAGCAATAGTGCTAGCTTTTAGAGGCATGGCTGATATAACCGACCCGCATCTTCAATCTCTGCTTGCTGTGTTAGGCCAAAATCCTGAACGCGCTCCGCCTGATTTGGCAGATGAAGCCTTACTTACCAGCGTTGCAGAATTTATTACTCAGACCAACCCTGCCTTAAAAATTGAAATTTTAGATAATTACGGTAATTTAAAACCAAAAGTTATAGCCACTTCTAAGAAAATTATAAATTCAAATAGAGCGGATATGCTTAGAAGGGTCAATCGAGGTCTATCTACAAGATTATATACCTTATTGCTATTATGTCTCTCAATGATGGGGTGCTCTGGTTTAGAAGCGAAAGAAGATCTCTGGGGTTTCGCTGTTACCTTACTATTAGTAACAATTGTTGGTATTGCTTTTTTCATTATAATGGGCGTTAGTCAGTTAATATTATGGATTCGTGAAGATATTGATACTCTACGAGATTATATCCCAAAATTAAAAGGCGATAATTGGGTTGATCGAAAATACGCTGCCGATCGGCTTAGCCAAGATTTAAATTTATTGCGCTGGAGGCCAATTACAAGAGAGACAAAAATACGGTATCTGATCGCCAAAAGAGATTGGGATGGAATAGTAAAAACAGGTAAAGCATCGATACCCTATTTCAACGAGTTAATAAATGACAAAGATTTCGATATTAGAACATCAGCGATGAAAAGCCTGCAACTGCTCGGTGCCCTATCTAAGGAGATTGAAGCCAAAAAATATATAAACGATCTAAAGGATAAAAAAACCTCTGCAAACGATCGAGCAGATGCAATTAGGGCCCTGGGTAATATAGGCGCCGTTACAAGTGAGGTTGTTCCGTCATTGATTACAGCTCTAAATTACAGTCCTGAAATTGCTAAAACAGCGCTTATTCGGATAGGAGAAGAGGCGGTTCCGGATCTTACAAAAATATCAGGGAGGACACTTAACATATTAGTTATCTATGTACTCAGAAATATTGGCAAGCCAGCCACTCAAGCTCTTGAACAAGCGTTAGAAAACCCCCTTGACAGTATCCGCAATGCGGCAGAAAAATCACTAATAGAGTTAGACGCCTTTACTCCGGGACTGAAGGTTAAGAAATATATTGCCGACATAAACCATGGCGACAGAGACATTCGCAATAAAGCGATGGATGCTCTAAAAGCGCTTGGTGCATTAACGCCAGAATTAATTGCAGCTAAAGTGGCAATAGATAAGTATGAAGCAGCTTCTAGAACTTCTGTTGCAAGCGTTTATATAGATGATAGTGGCCCTGATTGGGAACCGAGTGATGAAGAAATCGCAGAAAATGAAGAAGGCAGGCGCCAGGCCAGAGTAGATGAAGTTCAAGAAGCCTTAGAGGAACATAATCAAAGTGGCGGTGTATACGGCAGTTTGGCAGGGGATGGGACAAGTCATCGCCATCTGCCTCCAGAATTACAAGATAGATATGGCCCAGGCAGTGACACAGATTTTTATGTATTGGGTGATTCTGATATTACAGACCCGGCTATGGCTGAAGGCATGAATCCGGCTATCCATGAAGTTGCAGAAGATTTACGTGAAGGTGGTGAACAGGTTCATGGGATACAGTTAACACCTGAGACATTAGAAAACATTGAGCATGATCACTTATCTTCCCCATTTGGCATGGCAGATGTCCAGCTTGGAATAATAAGTAGAATGGCATCAGCACATAACTGCTCGCTTAAAGGAGCTGTTATTAAGAAAGGCGCATATGTAAAAGATTCTACAATTGAGGATTCGGAAATAGGCGAAGAAGTTGATGCAGAGAGCAGCCTCATAAAAGGCTCTAAGCTCATAAAAGGCAAGGATAAAGTCTATAAAAATGTCGTAATTATAAATACAGAAGTTACAAAAGATATGACAATAGAAGAAGGGGATATTTATGTAAACGGCCAAAGGAAAACCGCTCCAAAAGAATATTCCCCCGAAGCAAGTATGGATACTCTTAATGTTGCTCCTGCTGAAACTGCGTTTAATGATGTGTTTGCTGGAAATAATACTGTAAAAGGCTACTTCCACATAGATGCAGACTGCGAATTAGGCAACAATGTAACGCTGGAGGAATCAGTTGTAAGAGGCTCAATTGTAACCAGCAACATTAGCCTGACAAATACTATTGTGGAAAATTCCTATTTAGCAGACGGCAACCATACTGATGAGTTTATCAGAAATCAAATCAGATTAGCAGATGGAACTGTCATAGCAACACAGAGCGACCTCAAATATTATAAGGATGAGGCCGGATCATTTGAAACGCCAGACAGGGTTGCTGCAACAGAAAAGGCAAAACAAGTATTTAGTGAACTTGCAAACCCTGCCACCCGCTTTGATTCTCTTATGATTATAGCGCTGATGGCAGATAGCCCGTTGAGAAACATAATGGTATCTGGCTTAGACGCAAGAACGAAATATTTAATAAAAATATTTACGCAAATAACAAATGGCATTTTGACAGAACCAAAGCAGGAAGTTATTACTCCGGCCCATGGCCCTGAAACAGATGTGATGACTGATGTCGCCGATGACTTGGCAGGTGAAAAGGCATTCCCGCAGGATGAAGGCGAAGATGTTGCAGAGCGCGTGAAAAAGAAAGAACTTACTGACGCTAAGAAACTTGATGCAAAAGGCGGCGTGTTCTATGATCCTAACCACATCCAGCTTTTCCTCCACGGAAAAACCGACAACCTCTTAAGAATTTTCTCACGTGAAGTATTAACCCCTAAAGGCGCAAAAGAAACCCAGGCAAGCCAGGTAAACATATCCGGTGTTGTGAAAGTAAGCGAAACAACCAACGTGGGCCATGGCTGCGTATTAAGAAATGTAGATATAACAGGCCGCACTGTCATAGGCGATGGCTGGGGCATAAAAGGCGCATCTGAGAGCAGCCTGGCGCAGGTTTCAGATTCCATATTCTCTACAGCTGCGCTGCGCGATGAAGAAGGCAAGAGCATATTCCGCGGCCAGCCTTCATTTGGCAGGATGAATACATACGCAGGCATGATAGGCGGCAGCGTAAAGCATTCATTCATAGGCGCAGGATGCGGCACGTATTCTCCAGTAGAGCAGATAAATATGCTCATAGACGCTACAATTGAAAACGCGGTAATACCCGAAGGCTGGAAGGTAGCAAAAGGCGAAAAAGATGACAAAAAAATAACCGGCATACCGCAAGAAATACAGAATTTGGCTGTTACATTAAGCAAAGACCCGCAAGCACAACAGAATCCTTTCGCTGCTATAGACGCAGACGCAGAAATAGCTGCTCTGCCCTACGCAGGCAAAATAACCTGCCTTGCTGCAGCGCTTGCGATATTAATACGCGACAATAACAGCGAAGCATTCCTTGCAATCTTAAATTCTCTCTATAAAAATAGTAAGGATGATTTTGATGCTGTTATCAGAAAGATGAGGATAATATCGGTATTTGTTTCTCCTTCTTGCCAGAAGGCAATCGCAAAACTCGATAAATTGCTCAAGCAGAATAAAGGTAACTTCAAGGCAGTTTCCGAAAGAATAGAAAAGGTAGGCGGTTTAACGCTTATGCAAAAGCTAACGGTATACGACGGCGTTGCGATAAGCTCTGCCCAACTCGGCAAAGCAGCAAGGTTTGTAACGGAAGAGCAGAGGGCCCTTGCCGCAAGGAAAGTGCTCACTAGCGCGCCTGAACTTCCTCTTAAAGTAGTAGAGCAAATAATATATGAAATCGAGCTGCAAAGAGGCGTAAGCAGCATAACTCCTGAAGCTGTTGCGGCAAGAGTTATATCAATATTAATGAGTGGCGCGTTAGAGGCATTAAGAGAAGATATATATGACGTAGATAATATAAATCCATTCGACAAAAACCTCGACCAACTCAGGGACTTTACGGACGACATTGTTTCTATTGTCTCGGAATTTGATATTGAAACAATCAAAGCACAGACAGCCTCTGCGCTGGCAAAAGCCAAAATAGACGATGCCAGCATACAGCAGATAACAAAAGAGCTGGAAGAGAAACTGAAAAGCCGCCGCGAAGAGCTGCAGTATAAGGCAATAGGCTTTGTGCTTGCGGATAACAAGGTAAACGATGCTGACGCAATAAAGAAAGATATAGTAAAGAGATTAAAGAAATACGGCGAGATAACTCCTACGCCTGCGCAGCTGAGAGCTGAAATAGCCCAGGTATTAAAAGCCGAAAGGCGCATAGAGCGCGCTGACCAGATTGTCGAGCAAATGGCAAAAGAATGGACCAGGGCCGTGAGATTAAAAGAAGGCACTATTGATGAAACAGTAGAATCAGTGCTGCTTAATAACAACCTATCGGCGCAAGAGGCTTACCAGGAAAAAGAAAGAATAATATACGCGCTTTTGGCAGGAAATACTTTAGACAGCGCAAAACAGGCAAGAATAAGAGAAATATGCAGAGTTTATGGCGTAAACCCTGCGTACACGCAGAAGATTATGGCCAGGGCATCGCAGCTCGGCTACGCAAAAGTGCAGACACTTGCGCACGACATAGCAGCCAGGACAGAGCAGGCGCTGACTGCGCATGAATTAAGCGCAAGTATTACCATTGCCGAAAAACTTATGGCAAATCCCGCGTTTGCCTCTGTTGCGTTCAGGCAGCGCATAGTAGTGCTTGCAGGGCTTGAGCTGACAGATGAGGAATTTAAAGACCTGCCTTATGTGCTGGCGAGGTTTAAGGAAATAGCAGGCATACCTGTTAAGGTAGTACGCCTGGCTGACGGAAGATGCTATATTTACAATGAATTTACAATCAAAAACAAACTTAACAAAGATACCTTTGACACAGGCGTAACGCGCAGCGGCTTAGAAGAGCTTATAAGGCAGGACGTATTGCAGCAGCGCGGCGCATTCTGGGATATGCTCGGCATGCAGAAAGGCGAGCTTATGTCGCAGATTGAGGCCCAGGACATAGCCCTGGCAGAAACAGCAAAAGCAAATATAGCTGCAAACAACAAAAACCTGCCTCTTGAAAAAATAGATATGGACGGCGTAATCATACCTACGTTTGAACGCCCGGATGCATTAAGAAAGGCAATAAAGATACGCTCGCAAAACCAGGAGCATTTCGGCCATAAGGATGTTCCCATACTGATATTCGATTCAAGCAGAGACGAGCTGATGATACAACGCAACAAAGAAATTGCCGAAGAGTACGCAAGAAGAGGCTTTACCATAATTTATATTTCGCGCAAAGACATAGAGGCTGACATAGAAAAATTCATAGACATTATTTACAAAAAATACAGCGAGCAGGCCAAGAAGGCAGGTACAACTGAAGGCATACCTGATGAAATACTCTCAGGCAAGGCCGTAGACAAAAATAAGATAGCAGGTATTGTAAAAGTCGCTGTTTCAATGAGCAATATCGCCGGAAAAAGAAATATGTCATTTATGGCAAGCCTTATTTTCGGCAAAGCAGATCCAAAGTTTGTGACCTTAGACGACGATTCTTCGCCTAACCTGCGCACAGTTACAAGACAGACCTGGGACAGGGTAATGGCAGACAGACAGGCAGCTGTTTTAAAGCTTAAATATGACATGTTCGCGGAATTGGATGTCATTAACCAGGCTGACTATGAAATGCTGCTTGCAGAGCTTCCGGGCAAGCCTGAGGCAGAACAAAAAAGAATAAATGCAATAATCCACAGATACTACGCATACACAACTGACGGCACAACAGGAATGATCCCTGAGGCAGCCGGCGAAATAGTTACATTTGAATATGATAAGGACAGGGAATGCAACGAACCTAAGCCTTTGGGCGGAGAAAATGCAGGCAAGCCTAACCTTGAGCAGCGCAAAAGGTTTCCGTCAATTTTATTTGGCAGGATACCGCCTAATGTAAAGAAACTCGTGGTATTTGAAGACGTTGTCGCGCAAAGATTTGATGAGCCTGTGTTACGTATGCCGTCGGATTATTTAAGGGCATTTTCAGACAGGCTCGGCGAGCACGATGATTATGGGTTGAGGGTAAACCGTGTAAATACGAGGGGCTTTGCCGGCATACCTATACCTTCATTTGAACGCACAGATGCGTACAAGGCAACAAAGAAAACCACAATAGGCATGGTATCATCCGGGTTTAACGGCGACAGAGACCTGGCAGGGTACTCATTGCTGGTTTCATTCATAGGCGATATAACCGGCGATGAAAACAGGCAGCCTCACGACATAGACGGAGATAATTTGCAGCGCCTGCTTTATCCTGCGGTATTGCTTGAGCATAATCCTTATTCGGCGCAGGATGTGCAGCCTTGCTATAACACAGTAGGCTTGTATTGGAATGACGGAATCATAGTTCCCACTCCGGGCGGGTTATTCAGGACAGAAGAGCCTGCTTATATGGACGCAAGAAGGGCAATCACCCCGTGGGCGCTGTTTGCCTGGAGCCAGGTAATAGGCGGGCATGAGAGATTAGACCCGAGAAAGAAAAAGCCCGGCGACAGAATTGAAATAACAAGAGAAGGCTCCGGCCGCCAGACCCTTTATGAAGAGCTTGCCGCAGTATGTTGGAGTGATTTATATGACCAAGCGTTTGATATGCAGAAGGAAGATAAGGAAAAAGATATTTCCAAGAGATTAAGGAAGCTCGGCAAGGACCTGCTTAGAAGGTCAGCCGAATATCCGTTTGCTGCGGCTGACAGAGAAACCGCCCTTAAATTCGGAAGAAAACTTGCGAAGATTGACAAGCTGCTCAGAGAAAAAGGAAAAGTTTCTCCGCTGGGCTCAGGCATTACAAGCGAAACTTATGAAGCCCAGACAAGGTTTACCCAGGACTATGCGCAGGCACTGAGAGATTCCTACGCGCAGAATAAACTGCTTGAGCTAAGGGCCCGCATAGCTTCAATGCTTAATGAGCTATATTCAAAAGAAGCTGACAAGGCAAAGAGAAAAACCATAAGGCAGCAGGCGCAGGCGCTTGCAGATGCGCTGTGTTTGAATATACAGGTAGAGCCGTATCTCGGTATCTCCGGTGTATCAGACAGGGCCGCTGAGTTTATTAATAACATAGTTAACGACGAGGACTTTGTTTTAAGTATTGACGGCATTATGAAAGCCCTTGAAGAGTTTACCAAGGTTAACGATGATGCGTGGAAACAGGCAAAGGCAATGAAAGCGGAATTTAAGGTTTACGCAAGCAACGTGCCTGATGTCAAAGAGGCAATTATAAACCACAGAGAATTTATGACAACCATAAACGAAGCTGCGGATATCTTAAATGAAATAGAATATCAAACCGCGTTCGATAAAGCCCAGGCAAAGGAAATAGAAGATATATTTACGGAATTGGATGATACATTTATGCTGACAGCGGTGCTTGTGCCTGAAATTGAGATAGAAATATCCAATGCCAATAATCAGGTATTCATAGAGAAATTCAGCGTAGATCCAAATACAAGAGAAACTTTATTAGAGCTTCTTAACAACCTGCAAAAGGCAATAGAGCATATACCTGGCGTCGGCGATGCAAGAAAAACAAACATAAAAAATATTATAAGGTCCGTAGAATCCGCGCAGAGCGCAGAGGCGTTACTCGCCGCGCGTCGCTTAATAGCAGAATTTGTAAATAATTTATATAAGCAGGTTTCGGAAAATGAAAAGGCAAGCGGTATCCACAGGCTTAGAGTAGAAAGGCTATTAAGGAAATTTGCCGATATTTTAGACTTTGAAACAAAGCATCCTACCTATACATACCAGTATAACGATAAGGCAAAACAGGCCGTAAAGAAAGTTTCGGATACGTTTATGTCATTAGGCCATACAGCCCAGGTGCTTGAGTTACGCAAAAAAGTAGAAAGGCAGATAAATATACTCTGCGAACAGATAAAAACAGACAAAGAAATATCAGAAATAACATCAAATTATGACAGGGCACTCGCCATTATGCAAAATAGGCAGATAATGTCCATCGTGGGAGATTTCGCGGAATGGTTCTGCCTGGATGTTGTAAATAAGCCGAAGGTCGGCGTTATCGCTTCTGAGGCAAGAGAACAGGAATTTGTAAACCGCTGTGCCGAGGCTGTAAGAAAGATATCCAAGGAAGACGGACAGACATTCCTGCTCTGGCAGGATATAGTTGACGCAGGCCACAAGACATACCTTGCCCCGAAGGAAAAGGTCGCGGTAAAAGAAAAGCAGAAAATGCCAGTATTCGAATCTGTGGCAAGAGAGCAGCTAAGGAGAGAACAAAAAGCACAAGAGCAGCAAGCTATGCTATCGGAAGACAGAATGAGCTTAGAGCCTAAAGACAGGCTTGTTCCTGTAAGCTTTAGGTTTACTCTGCGCGGTGAAAAAGACAGGGTATTTAAACTGCATATACCTGAAAGCGAATTGCGCGCTGAGAAATTCTCTCCTGAATTTGCCAGATACCTCAAAAACGCGCTGTATTCGCTTATAACATCAAGAGGCGCGGAAAGAATAGGCGTATATGTGCACGGGGAAGACCCCGACATAGCGTATGAGCAGAAAGCGCTTGCGGATAAACTGGTTTCCTGGGCTCAAGGCTCGTTCCTTGAAAGGGCAAAGCCTCTTGCATACGCGCACATCGGCCCGCGCTTAAAGACAATTTATGAAAACGAGCTTAAATTCTACCGCGCGAAGAAAACCGACATAGACAGGGCAAATGTTCCTGCAGAAGAATATACTGAACAGGAACGCAAAAAAATTATGGATATGCTTATACAAGCGCAAAAATTAGACGGCTTATGCATAGGTTTAGATGCAGGCGGAACAGACCTGAAATTATCGGTATTTGTAGACGGTGTCGAAGTGCTTACAAAGGAACATAATTGGGATCCGAAGAACTTCACTGACGTAAGCCAGCATTACGAGGCATTGGAGTCCATGATAAAGCTCGGCGCAATTGCAGCAGCGCTTTACAGAAGCGGCAAGTCCGTTAAAGACATAAAAGATGAAAATAACGGGCCGCTGGCAGCAATTCTTAACGGCAACACCACAATAGAGAAGCTGAAGGAATTTGTAGACGGTGAGAGACAGCAATGTCTGATAAAACTTAGCATTATTGCAACTGCGCTGTCTAAAGCTGGCAAAACACCAGAAGAAATTAAAGAATTACTGCAAGACAAGATAGATATTAATCTGCCAATAGAGAAGCTAAAAGAATTTGTAGATGCGAAAATGAAAGAATTAGATATCAAAAATAAGGCAACACTCGGCATCTCCTCGATTGGCATAAGCTGGCCTGATGTGATTATGGATAATGACGTAATCGCAGGCGCTAACAAGACGCAGAGAGTGGGCGAAACATTGGCTGCGCTTGAGATTGCAAGGCAAATTAATATGCCGTTGGATAAGAAAAGTTTTGAAGGCAAGCCCGATAAGCTTGTTGATTATGTTACAGCAAGGCTGACTGACGAGCAAAAGAAAGAATATGAGATACTCAAACAAAGATATTACCAGGAACAGCTTGCTGAATCTATAGAACCTATGGCAGATGTAGTTTCCGGTAAGTTCGGCAATGTGCCTGTCGGATTGGTTGACGATGGAAACGTCGGCCCGTTCTGGGCAGGCGTTGAGCTTGCAGCAGCAGGGAAATTACAGGGGAGCATAATAGGCCTTTCAATGGGAACAAGCGCAGGCTTTGGCTATGTTGATAAAGCAGGCAGGATAAGGCGCTTCTTCACAAATATGGGTAATCTGCCTATAGACGCGGCAGGAACAGATAAAGACAGGTCTGCTGCATTAGGCATACCGGGAGCAGCGCAAAAGTACCTTTGCCAAACAGGAGTATTCAGGCTTGCCAAGGCAATGGGCATTAATCTTGAGAAGTATAAAGTTTGGGTAGCAAGGAACACCGCAAGCAAGCCCAAGGTGGATGTAAAAGATATTGAAGACGATGAACTAATAGATGAGGTAAGGTCCAATCTGCCCAAAGGCGACCTGGCAAGATTTGAACGAGCCCTGGCACTCGCTGCTGGTACTAAAGGCAGGATAGGGATAGCTAAGAAGATTGCCGAAGAGCCCACAATTGATGTATCCAATATACCTGATGATAAAGTCATTGAGTATGTCCGCGAGAAGGTAAAAGAAATATCAGAAGATGCGCTCGAGCAGCTTGATAAAGCTCTTGAAAGTGACGCAGAAAGGCTTAAGTATGCCCAGAGCCTGCTCGATTCTCCTGATACCGATGAAAGAGAAGCTATGCAGCAGGTGTTTAAGGAAATAGGCAAATTCTTAGCATCAGCGATAGCACAAACTTACGACTACTTTGATACAGAAGGCACTTATAACTTCGTATTATTCGGCAGGACAGCAAGGGGCGCTTCAGGCGCAATAGTAAAAAAGACCGCCGAGGAAGAACTGCAAAAATACGCAAGATTTAATCCCGCTCTTCTCAATGTAAAGATATGGATGGCATCAGATATAGTTGCAGAAACAAATCCAAAGGCAACGCAAAAGCAAAAAGATGATTCGGTTGCCCTCGCGCAATCAAAAGGCGCTGCATTTGCAGGAAAATTGGAAGAAATCGAAGGCGTTACAAGAAGAGAAATCCGCTCCATAGTCAAGAAGCTGCATGAAAAAGGATTAGACCCCAAAGTAAACGGCATATCATTATTCAGCATAAGAAACCCGATACGACTGTTAAGGCATATACAGGATTTCAGTATCTTAAAAGATGAAAACCAGATACTGCAGCTGCTTAAGGCAAGGCTTGCTGTGGCAAAAGGCCAGCCTGTGCCCGCAGAGCTTGACATGACCGAAGATGTGGTTATTGCAGTTTATAACGCTGTCTTTGAACAGGGGAAATTCCTCGCGCAATTTAGTGAAGCTAACCCGATGAAAATAGTGCTTTTCCGCGGCGGAAGAGGCGCAAAAGAAATAACAGTGCAGCTGCTTGAAAGCATCCCGCATGTCCAGATAAGCATCATTGTTGCCGCAACAGATGACGGAAGAAGCTGGTTTGTGGCAGCGCAGGATTTTAACGCAACAGGCATACCTGACTGCGGTAAATCCATACTTGACCTGGCAAAAGATAAAGCTGCCGCTGATTTCCTTGAGTGCAGGATGCAGGACCACAACCACAAAAAACTCGCCGAAGAGTTTAAAGTTCTTGTAAGGAAATTAAGAGGCTGGAATGAAAAACTTTCATCCCAGATGCAGGGAATATATGAAAAAGCAATGCAGGTTGAGCCGGACAAATTAAACGTGCTTGTAAGCTATCTCGAAAAATTCCTGAACACGTACGAGAGCAAGAGCGGCAGATTTGTATTTGATAATATTCCACTGCGAAGCATTGCCATAGTAGGCGCTGCCTGGGCGCTTGGGACTACGGATAATCCCGCGTGGCAGGAAGCAATTGATAAAATAGGCGAATTGTTAGGCGCGCAACCGCACGGCGTATTATTCCCAACGCAAAAAAGGCAGCATTCAGTAGCGCTTACGAAAGACGGCAAGATATATTTCGCGGAGACAGGCTTAAACGAAGACCCGAGAAAAGATGATTTTATGGGCATATGGCTTATGGATAAAATGCCGGGCATGAATAACGCCAATGATCCGGTAATAAGAGACTTAACAAGCGCAGGCATAAGGCTTGGGCCCGTTATAGTAACTACCAATATAGACGGTGAAGAAATAGACCCTGCCCTAAGAAGAGAAATAGAATTCTCTTCAAAGCAGATACAGGGCACTCCAGGTACTGCAGAATTTAAACGAAACATCCAAAAAGCAGCAGAAATTTTAGCAAGGCGTTCTACCACAGCGCAAGAGCCTTACGTAGAGGCATTAGATGATACGCGCAAAGCCATAGCAGAAGCTAACCTTATTGTTTACTGCAATACCACATTAGAGTCAAATATGGGCTGCGCTCTTGTTGTTCAGGGCATAAGAAAGGCAATACAAGAATCAAACGCAATAAAAGTAAACTTTGTTAACCCAACCATAGAAAACGACCCACCTGACAGCACGGCAATGACCATGATAGAGCGCTTATTCAGGTATGTTAGCGGCCAGCAGGCGTATCAGACAGAAACTCCGACGGGAGATACTTTAACGTGGGATAATGCAGATAATTTTGTAAGCTATGTCATGGGAAAAGGCGCGCAATATCCCGAACTTGACGAAACAAAGACATACATACCGTTTAACACAGGCGATGTAAAAACCGAAACAGGTGGCCATATAAAAACCGTAACCCTGGATTTAGAGAAAAAGAAATCAACTCCAAAACAGACAAAGGATTACGCAGGATACCAGGATGAATTTGGTTTCTACGATGATGCGCTAAAGCGCGAGACGCTGATAGCGCTGCTTGGCATAGAAGCTGAAGGCAGAAGCATCGTCAATGGCGTGTTTACACAAAGGCCCGATGGCGGCAAAGATCCTCTCAAGCGCACAGCTGGCAAACCCGCGCCTGAAGGCGAGAAAGCTTTCCCGGATGAAGCAATAGCAGGCGGGCGAACCTTTGAACAAAAAATAGACGCAATAGCAGCCCTGGAACAAAGAGCGCTAAGTAATATCGCCGATGAATCAGCTGTAGAAGCTGCCAGAAAAGAGCTTACAGCCACACTTGACAGGCAAGGCGAGGATGAGCACGTAAGAGAAATGGCTGCCTATGCATTAAGAGTGCTGGCTGACGCAAGGGCAATAGCAGCATTGCTTAAAGTAGCGCCTGATGTAATACCTGAAGAAGAACAGGCCGTCATAATATATGCTGATGCCTTAAAAGACAGCAAAGCCCTGCAGCAGGCAGTAGCTTCGCACGCACAAGGAAAGAGAGCATTTTATCTTGTAAATAACTCAGGCAAAAATACAAAAGCATTATTATCCAGCCTTGAGGTGCAAGGTATAACAGAAGATAATTTTGACCATGTATTTACAGCGCAGGATTCAGAGACAGCAATAAATGTAATAACGCCTGTACTTATACATAACAGAATATTCCAGGTGCGCGTATTCGCGCTGCGCCAGGACGATATGGATGCATGGAGCAGACAGCGCCTGGTGGACGCGCTTATACTGCTGCTTAAGACAAAGGAATTCAGGATAGTCACGCCAGATGAAGCCCGCAGAAAGATGTATGAGGAACAACTGCAGCGCGAGGTTATCCTGCAACAGGCATAAAGGTGGCCCTAACCCCAAAGCCGGCACCGTAAGAGGTGCCGGCAAAGCCACCCTTAAAAGGAGCAAGTGTAGCAAAGAAGAATATGATTAGAAGAAACTTTTTATTTAACCCGAATTTTTCCACGCACTTCACACAGGAAAAATTCGCCCGAAGGGCCGACCGATTAAATCCGGATGGATTTAATCGTGCTTGCCGGGGTAATCTCATACGAGTTAGCGGTTGGTTAGCGAGATTCGGGATTAAAATTTCTATTTTATTTTTAGTGGTGATTTTCGCTGTTATTGCCACAAAAATGGTGGCTGTCCCAATTTTCCTTCAGAAAATTTGGTACAGTCCCCATTTTTCGCAAAATTGGGACACCTGCCTGCCGGCAGGCAGGGCCACCCATTTTTCCTTAAGGCCTTCTGCCTTTGTAACCGCCGATAACAAGCATAGCGCAGAAGATACAATAGCAATACAGATACGCTCTCTTGTTAAACAGCTTTGCGCAGCAGGATTAGACCCAAAAATAAACGGTGTATCATTAGTCAAACACGAAAACCACAGAGACCTATTGCGCCGTATTCAACGTTTCAGCATATTAAGAGATAGACGCCAGATAAAGTTACTGTTAGAGGCCAGGCTTTGCCTGATAAATAATGCTAATCCGCCACAGTCGCTAGGCATGAGCCCGGAAGCAATCATGGCTGTTTATAATGCCATATTTGAACAGGATAAGTTCCTTGAGCGGTTTACGCCTGATAAGCCATTTAAAATAGTGCTGTTCCGCGGGGGAAGAGGCGCAAGGGAAATGACAACGAGGTTAATCAGCGACATACCGAATATCGAGGTCAGTATTGTTATAGCTGCCACAGATGACGGCAGGCAATGGTCCATCCCCGCGCAGGATTTTAACGCAACAGGCATACCGGATTGCGGGAAATCATTACTGGATTTGGCTACGGATAAAAAAGTGGCAGATTTTCTCAGCTGGCGCATTAAAGGAAATAAAGAAGACGTTGCAAAAGCCTTTGGCTATCTTATAAATAAAATTAGCGGCCTGCCTTATACCGGCGAATATAACGCAGAATATCAAAGAATCAGCAGATTAGCAGAACCTGCGTATAAGCGCTTTACTGATATAGAAGACTCAGGCAAACAGGTAAAACTCATTGAGTATTTGCGAACTTTCAGGGATATTTACCAGGCCAAAACCAAAAGGTTTACCTTTAGCGAAATACCAATGAGAAGCATGGCGATAATAGGCGCAGCCTGGAGGCTTGGAAGCGCGGACAATCCTGCCTGGCAGGCTGCATCTGACAAGATAGGCGAGCTATTAGGCTGCGGCAAAAACCGCGTATTATTCCCTACGCAGAAACGGCAGCACTTGATATCGCTTACCAAAGACGGCAGGATATATTTTACAGAAACAGGCTTAAACGAAGACCCGAGAAAAGATGATTTTATGGGCATATGGCTTATGGATAAAATGCCGGACATAAATGACTCTGAAGATCCGGTGCTAAGAGATTTGGCAGACGCAGGCATAAAACTCAGGCCTTTTACGGTGGACACAAACATAAGAGGCAGAAGAATACCCGGCGAATTAATAAAAGAAGTAGAAATGACATCAAGGCAAATACAAGGAAGGCATAACACGCAAGAATTCAGGCGAAGAGTTGCAAAAGCAGCTGAAATCTTGTCAAAATATTCCACTACAGCAGTGCCGAATCCGGTGCAAGCAAGCCTTAACGCTCTTGATGCAATCCATAGCGCAGATGTTATTGTTTATTGCACCACTACCATGGAATCAAATATGGGTTGCGCGCTTATTGTTCCCGGCATAGGAAACGCAATAAGGCAATCGCACGCCTTAAAAATAAATTTTTCCAACGCAACAATAGAAAATGATCCGCCCGGCACAACAGCCATGGATATGATAGAACGATTGTTCAGATACGTAACGGGACAACAGTGGTACAAAACTGAAACTGTCGCCTGGGGCGAAGCTGGTTTATTTCTCAATTATGTTATAGGAATAGGGGAACAATATCCCGAGCTTGATATGGGAAAGATATATATACCTTTTGATAGCGATAACATCAGAGAAACAACAGGCAAAACAGTGAAACCCGTGGCGCTTGACATCGAGTCAGCAGTACCCAAGGTAGTTCTTGGGTGGGACTATAGGAACTATCGTGAGGAATATGGTTTTTACGACCCGGATGTTCAGAAGGAAACATTGGTGGCGTTATATGCAATAGAACAGCAGGGCTTTAGCGTTGTCGACGGTAAACTTGCTGTATCTTCGGAAAACATAGCAGCCGGAAAGCAGCTTCAAAGAAACGCGGAAAGATATATATTAACTCAGGCGTTAAGACCCGCTGCATTTGCAGTTTCTATGACAAAAAACAGCATACAACAAAACCCATTGTCGTCTTTGAGTAATCCTGCAGTGCGGGATTATGTTTTGCATTCTTTAAAGTTTAGTTATGGCCAGTTTAAAACAGACGCTGATACCCCTGAACTCATCCTAAGGATATTATCAGAACAATATCGAGAATCTCCGTGGGACGCCATAGATAGCATAAGTAGAATATTGACTAAAGATAGAGGATTTAAGGCTGCATACAATAGATATAAAGGGCAGAAAAAGGCAGAGCATACCCTTTCTGTTATAGCAGGTTATCTTACCGGTTCATCAGTTGTTGTTGATATAGGATGCGGTAACAATATGCTTGCAAAGGCAATATATGAAACAGCCGGAGTTAGTAAGGTTATCGGGACAGATGTTGTAAAAGGCGGATATCAAAACAGGGGCGCTGCCGTTGAATTCAGGTTGCAGAAAAGCCCCACACAGATACCGGTTGAAGACAAAAGCGCAGACGTTGTTTTACTTACAAGCATGATTCATTATTTAGATGACAGCGAAATTTCAAAAATTCTTTCAGAGGCAAGAAGGATTCTTAAGCCCGGCGGCAGGATGATAATTATAGAGGATGCATACAGCGAGGCCTTGCCAACAGAAGGCACGTTGGCAAAAGAATTTTCGCGGTTAGGTGAAATAGAAAAATACGCGGCAATGGCCCTTATAGAATATATAGGCGGGAAAATTATCCCTGAAGCAATTACCGGAGCACGAGTATCTTATTCAAGCCCGTTTAATTTTAAAACATTGGAACAATGGAGCGGAATTTTAAGCGAAAATGGATTTGCGGTTAAAACAAGCAAATATTTAGGATTTCCAATGGGCAGATTTCATCTTAATCCGCAGAGCATTTTAGTAGCAGAAAAACCGGAAACAGGTCTTAAAGCCTTCCCCACCACCGACGCTCGCGAAGGAAGAGACATAGGCCCGGGGGCGATAGTGCCGGCGAACGGCCTTGCGCCGGATGCGCGGATAAGAATGAGCGGCAACGGATACGGGGTGCAGATATTTTTTAATCCCGACGATGAATATGCAATAAGCATCACGCCGCTATGGGAAATGGCAGGCTGGCAAATGCGTTTTGCGCAACTTGCGCCCGGCGCTGTTGTAGGCCTGGATAAAACAACAGGCGAAAACTACGTAAAAGTAATAACAGGCAAATTAAGCAATATTAACAGAGACGCGTTTACGGCAGCAAAACAAACAAGGAGCACGCGCGTGGATGAAGATTTTATACAGGCAGATGATGAAGGCGCAATAGTCGCGATAATGACAAGGACAAAAGCCGCGCCAGATATAATCAGCGATATGAAGCAGGTTAAAATAACCGGCCCTGCGCAGGAAGTGCTTTCCTGGGTAAATTGCGAAACATACAACTGGGGCCCGCAATTTAAGGATTTGCCGTTTTATAATTTGCGCGGCATGCAGATAATTAATGGAAAAGGTAAAAGAGTATGCAATGTCCAGTTCTGGACAGCCGGAAAAGGCGTAAACTGCGCAGACCATGACCATTCTGATTTAAACCTTGATAATACTTTCTGCGAAATACATTTGGGTATGTCTAACGGCACAGGTAAAGGCGGCATGGTTTATTACGATGCCGACGAGAGAGAAGTATTTTTGCCGTTACAAACAGGCGAAGAGCACGGCCCGTTTTGGGATTTTAATGTTCCAACAGGAAAGCCTGTTGTTGCCCATGCAGGCGCGGTAAAATACGGCCCGCACCGCTGGCAGGGTGGCGAGCAGCGCGTAACCCCAGGAGAGCAGGACGCATTTGATTTATGGGCAGCATTTGAAATAGTGCCTAAAGAAGCAATGGTAAAGCCTGCTCAGGAATATGTTGATGTCTTAGACCCTGATACAGGTGAACTTACAGGCCAGGCAGTTCCTATAGGCGTTGCGCATAAACAAGGGTTTTGGCACGGTGTTTCGCATGTCATTGTATTTACTAAAGACGGAAAAATAATTTTGCAGGTAAGAGGCGCAAGCATGAACGCCTCTGCCAACAAAAAAGATATATCAGTAGCAGGGCATAATTCCGCAGGCCAGACCCGGCGCGAAACCGGAGTAAGGGAATTGAAAGAAGAGCTTGCTGTAGAGGCAACGCCAGAGCAGCTCCACCAAATAGGGCATCAATATAAAAAGATAGCGATAGCGGACAAAAAAGAAGCAGGCCATTACGATGAAAACGGAGTGTTTATATATCATTCAAACAAAACGCCTAACAATGAATTTAACTCTTTATACTATATTGTTGTTGATAAGACAGTCGATGAGATAAACGAAGCCATAAGGAAGCAGGCCGAAACATCTACGGACGAAGCTAAAAATGAAGTTGCCCGCGTCGAGGAAATTGCGATAGAAGATGTATTGCGCGATATCGACGACCCGGTTGCAAGAAAAGCCTATGCCAGCGGCATAGTGCAGTATATGCTGCATAAAGAGGCAAGGGCTGCGCTGGCAGGTATTTCGCTAAGTTTGAGACAAAAGGCACCGAGCCAGGCAGCCCAAAGTGCAGGAAAGGCAACAATGCGCCAGGAACAATTTTATGCGGAATTGCTAAGCGCCGCATAATTATCCGCCAGCAGATTGTCGAAGGCGGATATAAAATTAACAGTTGACAAAAATGAGATTTTTGGGTATAATATAAATGATTTTAAAAGAGTTTTAAATAGATTAATAAGCCCCTTGTGTTTGCTTGGCCTGCCTGCCCACCTACGGCGGGTAAACCGGCAGCGCAGGTCGAATAGAAGCGAAATCAAATTGGAGGTGACAATGCAGCGTGTGAAATTTGCACAAAAGGTATTTAGCGCAGCAATAATTTTTGTTTTTCTTTTAAACACCGCATTATACGATACCCATTACCTAGTAGAACGTAATTTACCAGCCAAAAATCACCTAAGGCCACAGCATACATACCCCGAAGAAATAAGGAAAGCCCTGCAAGGAGCGCATGTCAGGCAGAGAGCGCAGGAATTATGCGACATTATAAGAGAACTTTCTACGCTGGGGATTAAACCAAAAGTAAATGACAGATTATTATCCGGTATTACCGACCCTATGGAATTGTATTATTGGCTGCAGCGTTTTTGCGTTGTTAAAGATCTGTGCGATCTAAAAATCATACTTAAAGCCAGGGCGAACATTGAACGCGGAGAGCAGGTGCCGGAAGAAATAGATAAAGATACAGCATTCTTATTATACAACTCTTTATTTGAGCAGCAGCGGCTAATGTCGAAGGACAAGCCTCTCAAGATGGTCCTTTTCCGCGGCGGCAGAGGCGCGTCGGATTTTACAAAATATATAAGAGAAACTTATCCTGACGCTCAGCTTATAGAAATGTTAGGCGCAACAGACGACGGAAGAAGCTGGTTTATGGCAGCGCAGGATTTTAACGCAACAGGCATACCGGATTGCGGCAAGGCGCTTCTTGATTTAGCTGCGGATAAAAAAGTAGCAGCTTTTCTTGGCTTACGTATGAAGGGGGACAAAGAGGACCTTGCAAAAGCCTTTGACTATCTTGTAACCAAACTAAGCAACATACCTTATGCCGGCGCATATGACGCAGAATATCAAAGAATCAGCAGATTGGCAGAGCCTATGATGAAACGCTTTTCTGAAATCAAAGATCCAGATAAGCAGTCAAAGCTCCTTAGCTACCTTCAGGCTTTTCAAAAGACTTACAAGGATAAAAGTTCAAGATTTACTTTTGATGATATCCCCATGCGCAGCATAGTGATAGTCGGCGCGGCGTGGAAACTGGGAAAAGCGGATAGCCCTTCCTGGCAACAAGCTGCTGACGCGATAGGGGAGATACTCGAGATAGGCAATAATCGCGTTATGTTTCCTACGCTTAAGAGGCAGCACCTTGTGGGCCTTGAAGCAGACGGCACGATATATTTTACTGAAACAGGCATAAACGAAAATCCTAAAAGAAGCGGCCTTGTAGCAACATGGCTTATGGATGAAATGCCAGATATCAATAAATTTATTGCAGAGATAAACAGGTTTATTAAAGAGCATAACTTAGGCCCAAGCGATGGAAGCACCATTTCTTTTACATCAAAACCAATAAAGGTAGGAGCCTTAACTGCAGAGGCCAGATTTTTAAAGGGCAGGGATATAAACGATAAACCGATAGACGAAGGACTAGTGAAAGAAATAACAGACACCACCAAGAGAATAGCCAACTGCCAACCATGGAAAGTCAAGGCAGTGGCTGAATATTTTTCGAGCATATCAACAACAGCTAATCCCAAAGCCGCACAATTAGACCTGCCTGTCGGGCTTAGAAAAATAATTGAGGAAGAAGCAGATATAATAATTTTTTGCCCAAGTACGCTTGATTCCAACATCGGTTCTGCTATTATGGTCCCGGGCGTAAGGAAAGCAATAAGAAATTCAAAAGCCATTAAGCTAAATTTTGTGAACTCAACCATAGAAGCTGACAAGGTAGGAACCACTGCCATGTCTATGATAAGGCGCATTTTCGGATATTTATCAGGCCAGCAGCCGTTTGAAACAGAACGCGTTGACTGGACAGAGACAACGCAATACCTCGATTATGCTATAGGAAAAGCAATGCAATACCCTGCCAGGGACAGCGCAAAAACCTACATACCGTTTGATGCAATGGAAGTAAGAACCGCAACAGGCGGCGAGGTAAGGACCGTAACCCTTGATTTGGAAGACCCTACGCCAAAAATGCAGGAAGATAAGAACTATGTAGCAGGCAGAGAGCAATTTGGTTTTTATGCACCAAGCTTAATGACTGAAACAGTGCTTGCGCTACACGGGGTAAGGCAATGCGGCTATGAAATAACTTTTGATGGGCGACTTTTGCTTGGCGGCGCAGCGGACCGGATTATAAATAAAGATAAAGCCAGGGAAGTGGCTGTTATGCTGGTAGATAAATATCCAGCCAAACAACTGCCGTATCTTCTGGAAAGCATAAGCAACAGATTAATATCAAGATTTGTTTTAAATCCGCGCACGGAAGTATACATAAGGCAATTTTATGCCGCATTAGTAAAAAGGGCCCTGTCTTTACAGGATGCCGATGCTGCAGCAGCGGTACAAGTTATGGCAAAGCAGACGCTCAACATAATTACCCTTATAAAATTTAAGGTGCCTGGCGCAAGAGATATGATGGTTACTGCAGACGAAACGAAAATGCTCGTAGGGGATAAAGGCAAAAGCTATTTAAACGCGCTTACCCTGCCTGTGCCCATAGCAAAAAATGCAGATAAGCCGGGATTTTATTTTAGGGGTATTGAAGGTGTCCCTAAGCTCGGAGAGGGCGTTATCTCTGATAGAGACTTTGGGCAATGCACGCAATATGACAGCGCGAAGTTTGATATCGCAACCCAGCATTTGCTCCTGTATGTTATGAATCATGGATTTTTGCCGGTACCGGAAGAACTCCAGGCAGCCACCGAAACAGGCGAAATTAGCACTATCCACCATACGGCATTTATACATGACGTTATACCAGGCTCTATTTTATGCACAAGCACCGGCAAGGGGCATTACCAACGCGACAAATTGGACATAAAACAATGGGTCGCAGGAAGAATGCTTCAGTTTAACGTAAAATATGACGAAAAAGGTAACATCAGAGAAGTTTTGGTTCAACCGTTTGATGAACAGCATCCATGGGCAGTGGCGCTTCCCGGATATGTAGATTACATGGTCAGCCTTGAAGGACAACCGGAATTTTTTGACTTTTCCATTCAGGCCAAAAGCGAAGATTTGCAAAAGATAAACCCGGAATACGATGAAGCAGCGCAAGCAAAAATAGAAGATGCTATTAAAAAAGCGAAATTCGCGCCATATTCAGTTTTATCTACAGGTGGAAGGCACTATATGCTTAAAACTGTCGACGAAGGATTTGAAGCAACCTGGATCAATGGCCCGTCTGACATAATGAATCAGGTTGCGGGAGACCAGGCCCTGCCGGCATATTACAGAAACTTAATCAGCCACGGGCTCTACGCACTAACAGAGAATATTTCTACAGGCATTGGCGAAATAACGCAACCTCTTGAAGGTGCCGATAAAGCAAGATTGCCTCCAATAACAAAGGACCAGGCAAGGAAAAGAATATCCGATATTAAAGATGTCATAGCCCGCGTGGCAAATGAACCTATAGTAACAGCGCCCGCAACAAAACTTTATCTATGGGGCGGCCAGGGCAACAGGGTAGCGTTGGGCCTGCCCGAAGATTTAGAGCACCCGATAGCAGAGGTCTGGCTTGATTCTACTCAAAATGACGGGCTTTCAGTTATCTCGGAAACGCAAATAGATGATATAGCGCCTATAACATTAAAAGAGCTGGTCAGGTATCATCCCGAGGCATTGGGCGGACATTTAGGCAGCAAGGATTTTTTTGTAAAATTTCTTTGCACCAATTTTCCACCTCAGTGCTATGAAGGGTTTGACCTGGGCATAAGGGGTATTACTTTAAACGGATTTGTAGAATTTGTGCAGAAAGAAAGGCGCCTGCTGCATGACCTTCTGAACATGTTAAGCATAGATAATCCCGGTAAATTAGAAGCTTTTAAAAAAACATATACGGACTGGTGCAACTATCAGGCAAGCAGCGGCTGGCGCGATACGACATCAAATAAAACATTGCCGTACCTGGGCCAATACGTAAATGAAGATTCTAGTGCCCAGGTAAATCAACTGTTAGCCGAGATACGCGATAACAGGCGTGAGATTACAAGTACTCTAAATTTAATCCAGTTTACACCCGGCATAGCCATACTATCCCCGGCAGACCGGCCCCACGGTATTTTAGGGTTGTCTTTGCAGACTCATCCTAAGCTCGGGCCGGACGCAAAATATGAAGCATGGATACCGATAGTTGTGCGCGGCAAAGACGGGACAAACCATACCATACTTATCGAAGTCCAGCAGAATTCCAATGTTACAAACAGCATTGCGGATTTTTATACACCTTTTGATTGGGATAAAAAAGCAGGCAAGGTTGTGATGCGCAAAAAATTAGCAAAAAGGCCAGTTACTTCACAGGAGGATTTGGTAAACGCAGAATGTGAAGCAATAAAAACAACTATATTAGAAGGATTAAGCGGTAAGCCTACAGAGGTTGACGATTTTATTGTTCGCCCCAGAATCATTTCGGGCGGGACAGCGAACGATTCGGTGACAGTGGAAAGTGTTATAGAAGGCGCCTATGGTGATATATGGCCTACGCCATTTTTTACAGTGCATAGCGTTACTTTCGATAAAGAAGCCAGCTATCAGGCCAAACCCTTAGATGACAATTACCATACCATTGTTGTTGTTAGCGGAAAAGTAAAAATTAGAATGCAAAACGGAGCAGAAACAGTTCTTTCGATGGGCGAAAAAGATGTGCCTAAGTCGTGTTTTATGGGGGCAGAAATGAAACAAAGCTATGAAATCATAGCTGATGATAAGGCCCAGGTATTGGTATTTTCTCAACGATTACCCGAAGCTCTTGAGGCAGTTAGGCCACAGGCAGTTCCAGCAGCAGAGGAAGTGGAAAGTGATCCTGGCTCGCTTAGAGCAACTACTATAGAAGCTGTCTATAGAAATTTATCGGCGCCCGGGTACCCGGAAGGCATAAGCCTGGATCAGGTTATATATCTTGAAGGGGCGCATAATCATCCTCACTCATTGCAAGATATTCCTTTTGAAAGAAAAGTAAATAGGCTTACAGAACAACATGCTTGCTTAATAGAAATGGCCATGTCGTATATCGCAAAACTCAAGCAGGACCCAGACGCAGAACAGGCCGATATGTTTATGCAAAGGCCGTATCCGGATACTATGGATGATACCACTAACCCGGAAAATGTAATAGAAATAGCAGTTATCGGCAGATACGATAACCAGGATAATGCAACCATGGAACTCGCCGGTTTATTTAGAGCCGCAGGCTGGGAGCCCGGAGATAAGGTTTGGAGCGCAGAGGTGGATAGAGTAGCAGGAGAGAGTTTGCCTGCTCAAGCAGCAGACGCAAAGAAGCCGATTATGGTTGTATTTGAACTTAAAACCAGAAACGGCCAAAGAACGTATGGGACAATTTTGGATTCAGTGGTAGATCAATTCGCCGCAGAACGCGTAGCAGAAGGCACTCGCGTATTTTATAAAAATACAGATCGCGCCACAGGCGTAGTCAGCATAATGACTTTTGAAGAGATGCAGCAAGGGCTAAGCCGTGTATTGCGCAAGTATAGGAATCTTCTTTCGGCGTTATTGGAAGCAGCGTAACAATAAACAACCCTTGGCATTTTATTTTGCGGGAAGCCTGTGAAAAACAGGAATGTCAAGGGTTGTCGTGTATATAGGTAATTAAAGGGTTATATTATCGTGAACAAAAAAGTCAAAAGAATATCAAACTTAGTTTTAATTTTTGTATTTTTTACAACCACTATTGCGTGGAGCGCGCCTTATGAGTTAAAAAATAACAAGACAGGGCAGAATTGGTTAAGGCCCATTGCAATAAGTTCTGCAGATAGAAGTCGCAAAGATTTAACGCGCAGGAATTCTCTCGACCTTAACAAACAGCAAGAAGCGGGAAAAAAAGAAAAAGAGCGCGATCTCCGGGAAATATGGGCATTATTAGGACAGCTTAAGAACAATGGCATAACCGCAAAATTAAAAGGCCAGGCCCTTTATGAAATTGCAGACCTTTCTGCTCTGTGCAGGCACCTTAAAAGTTTTTGCATTATAAAAAATTTAGCAGACATAAAGCTTATATTGCAGGCAAGGCTGAATATCCAACAGAGCCGGGCACCACCGCCGCAATTTAACGCAACCGAAGCCATGGTTTTATATAATTCATTATTCGAACAAGAGTCTTTAAGAAAAGAAAACGGCAAACAACTTTCCATCGTAATGTTCCGCGGGGGGCGCGGGGCATCAGCCCTTACAAAAGAAATAAAAAAGAAATTGCCTAACGTGGCGATTACAGCCCTTATATCAGCCACAGATGACGGAAGAAGCTGGTTTCATGCCGCTCAAGATTTCAATGCAACCGGCATACCGGACTGCGGTAAATGCCTGTTAGATTTAGCTGATACGGAAAGAGAAGAAATAAAAAATATAGTATGGTTTCTAGGTTCGGATGAGCCGGGCGCCCCTAAGCTCAGAATGAAAGGGGAAAAAGCCGTACTGGAGGAAGATTTCAAAAACCTTATAAGGAATATACAATGCGGGCAGTATTTATATGATATGAGCGGCGCCTCTTATCCCTTATTTGAATATGCAATGAAGATAGAGGGAAAAACGCGCGCCGAACTTGTTAAATATCTCCAAGCCTTCCAAGACAATTATAAAAGGAAAAGCCAAAGATTTACCTTTCGTAATATTACCATGAGAAGCGTTGTATTGGTTGGTGCAGCCTGGTATCTGGGAGACCCGGATAATCCTAACTGGCAGGAAGCTGCCGACAGGATAGGTAAATTGCTTAGCTTAAACAAGCATCGAGTTTTATTTGCAACAACCCAGAGGCAGCATCTCGTTGGCCTCACAGAGGATGGTACCATATATTTTACAGAGACGGGAATAAATGAAAATCCTCAAAATGCGCCTTTTGTAGGCCAATGGCTTATGGATCAAATGCCAGACATAGAAGGGATGACAGAGCTTTTAAAGGACCATGGAGTTGAACTAACCAGCGTTGAAATAGGAGCAATTAAAAGTGGTGTCCGTATGCCAGGCCGGAAATTGGACGGGAAACCCATAACCGATGATTTGCAAAAAGAGATAAAAGATACATCAAGAAGGATAGTAGATTGTACGCCTGATAAACTTAGAACAGTAATTGAAATAATGTCTGACCGCTCAAGGACAGCCAATCTGGCGCGAGGAAGAGAAATAATAGCGAACACAGCGGCGGTTAAAGCCCTTGAAAATGCGGGGATGATTATTTACAGCAACACAACCGTTAAATCAAACAGGGACCCCGCCCTTATCGTAAGAGGCATAAGAAAAGCAATAGAGGCTTCCCCTGCCTTGAAGATAATGTTTGCTAATCCTACCATAGAAAGCGAGCCAGAGGGTACAACTGCCGCTGATATGGTAGAAGACTTTATGAGATGTGCCAGCGAACAACAAAGGTTAAAAGGAGAAAATATTAGTTTTGACGATACCGGCAAATACCTTAAATATGTAATAGGCATGGATCCTTCAGTCGCAGGATTGGATCGCGATAAAGTCTATATTCCGTTTGATCCAGCAAAGATAGGCAGCATTACAGGAAATAGAATAGTGCCTGTATGTCTTGATATCGAGAGAAAACAAACAACTGACCGTGAAGCTCAAAGCTATGGAATGCAGACACCCGAGCATGGATTCTATGAACCGCCAATAATGGTAGAAACCATAACTGCGTTAGAGGGCTTAAGAAGGGTTGGGCGCGGAGTAACGGCTGAAGGCAGGCTTGTGTGCGAGGACCTATTGAGCTTAATTGTCGATGAGTATAAGCCTGCACAAGCAGCCGATCTTCTTATAAAAAATTATCCTGCAAAACAACAACCCTATATATTTGAAAATATAAGCAATGAATTAAAAACCAGATTTCTTAATAATCCCCGCCTGGAGCCCAGCATAAGACAATTTTACAGGATTGTGCAGGAAAAAAGCCTTTCGCATACAGATGGCTCTGTTTCAGAAGCCCTGCAGGTTATGGCCCAGCAGGCGCTTAATATAGTCTCGTGGATTAAGGAAGGCGTGCCAGAAGCAGAAGAAATTGAGATAACAGCCGATGAAGATGAAATGTATATTTCGGATAACGGAAAAAGCTATTTGAAGGCTAAAACCTTGTTGTTTTTAGATGTAAGCCTAGGGCAAAATAACCCCGGCTTCTTTTATGAAGGTGGAATAACTTTTGAGGCATTCGGCCGCGATGCTGCCTTAACATGGAGAAGGCACGCTCAGTATCATGCATATGACAGAAAAAAATTCAAAGCAGCAGCAGAAAGCATGATCATGGCCGTTAAGACGCAAGGCTTTATCAGAGTTCCCGATGCCATAAAAGACGCCGCTACAGAAGGCAAAATAAGCCCTATCCGTCAGGTTTCGTTTATCCATGATTTTATACCGGGCTCTATTTTAACCGCAGCTACAGATTTGAGCCACTACCAAGGAAGGTCGGTGGGCATAAGGCATATCATTGAAGGCACTGGCCTTGGGTTTAACATTCTATATGGTAAAGACGGCACAATAAAAAGATTTTTGGTGCAAGAATTGGATGCGTCGGATCCAAAACGTTGCTTTGCGATTACGCTGCCCGGTTATGTTAGCTGCGTAGTTAATACAGGCGGATTAAATTTCTATGAAGTAAGCATAGAAGTCGATGATAAAACAGCAAGGGCAATTAACCCAGAATACGATGAAACGCACAAGGACGCAATAGAAAATATGATTGCAAAACAACGGTATCCTCCGTATTTAACAGTGTTTACCGGCGGTGAATATTGTATTTGTAAAACCACAGCAGAAGAACTTCCTGATCCGGTATATATTAATGGCCCTGCAGATGTGCTTGAACCATTTATTGCAGGCGGCAGCCTGGTTGGCTTCTATCAAGAGTTAACCCCGCCCACAGCAAAAGAATTAACCGATAAGGTGGCAGGCAATATCAATACTATTACAAGCGATGCGCCGAAACATAAAACTAAGCTTATAGATTTTTCCAAGGCCCATCAAAGAATAAAAGCAATTAAGAATTGCATAAGGCAAATTAGTGCAGGAATTATAGAAACAGCCCCTGCCGCCGAATATGATGATCCTAAAGGCCTAAAGAACCGTATGGGCATACCTCTGCCGCTAAGCTTGGCCGCATTCCAGGAGAAGCCATACCATGCCGCTGCGCTTCGATTCAATGCTATAGATCCTGAATATACAGCTATTATTCCAGGCACAGAAGCAGAAGGTTTAAAGCCCATTACCTTAGAGGAGTTAGTAAGTTATTATCCGGAAATGTTGGGTAGCGCTCAATATAAAGATTATCATACAAAGGTATGTATTGTTAGGAAAATAGGGGCAAGGGTGGGGCTTAATTCCGTGCTTAATATGATGGGAACCGATACTTTTGTTGTTCTACTGCAGAATGATAGAAGGCTGGCGTATGAAGTTATGGCAATATTGAATAAATATTTAAAAACAGACAATGATTTTTTAAATTTTGCAAAACAGTACGGTAGCTGGGAATCTATGCAAGATTGTATCGGCTGGAGAAAAACAGGAGAACCGTATTTTACAGGTGAAACATTTAATGATTTCACCGCCGCAGACAGGGAAGCACTCAACGGTTTTTTAAGGCAGATGCGTTTAACCAGGGCAGAGATTGCAAATGTGTTTAACAGGATAGATCAACTTGGCCCGGATAAGGTTATTCTTACTCCGGCCAGGCATCCGCATAACCTTGATGGCCAGGCACTGCATGTGCACGCCGTAGGAGGAAAACCGGTGCTTAAAAGTCATGCTTGGATAGCGATGCCGATAGAAGATGCAACAGGCGAAGATTGCTTAGTACTTGTTATACCGCAATTAGCGTCAGAAACAACATATTATATTGCAGATTTTTCCCCGTGGATTTACGATCGCAACAAAAAATCCATAGTGATGAAAAGTAAATTTACAGACCAAGAAGTTAAAAATGAAGCAGAACTTATTGAGGCAGAGTGCGCAGCGATAGCAAAGACAGTGTCTAAATATATAGCAGCAGAAGTTACCGATACAGCAGATTATGTTGTTACGCCACACGTTATCAAACAAATAATAGACCCGGTAACAGGCAAGGTAGCAATAGAGCAGCGAGAGCTTGTCAAAGGCCCATATCCTCTATGGCTGGAGGAAGCTTTTACGGCAAGCAGAATTACATTTTATGACACAAGTACAAAACAAACAAGAATTGATTTATGGTCATCCCCGGCCATGCACAAAGAGATCATTGTATTAAAAGGCCGCATAACCGTTGAGGTAAACGGTGCCACAAAAGAACTCAAAGCAAATACTTCTGCTATTGTATCGGCAACTGCTGGCAGCAACAGATATTATATTTGTTCAGACGGCGAAGCAGAAGTAATTATTTTGCATAGAGCAATAACCCAAAATCAAAAAGCATTGCCCAATTTTAACGCACCAAGCAGTAGCTTCGGAAGCTGGCTTCTTGATGTTGCGACAAGAACCCGTAGCATAGTGCCCCCTTCCGGGGAGCAAACGCCTATTATGTCAGGCAATACGCACAAACGAGGAGCATTTGTTACAAGAAGATACAAAACGCGGGGACAAGAAGAACCGGATTACACAATAGCAGACCCACAAGAGAGAACAAAACACTTGCTACAAATTTTAGGACAGATGGCATAAAAATAAAACAGGGGCATTGCATATTGTAAAAACATGGAAAATAAACGGTACAAAACCAGGAAAGGGGATTAGGAAGATGTTTAGAAAAGTAGTTTCTTTAATAGTGACGGGGGCATTTTTATTTACAAATACTGTTTACGGCCTGCCTGCCGGTCAGGCAGGAATGCCAATAAAAAACAGCTCTGCGTTAAGGGCAATGAGCTTAATGGGAGCGCCCGGCAGCGCAGAGCGGTTAAGAGACGCATTGCCAAGGCCTCAACTACCTGACATAACAACAAATGTAAGCGTAGAAGACCTTGAAAAGATATCTCTTATTTTGCAGAGAGATATTATCGAGATGATACACAAGGCAAAAAGCGGGCACCCAGGGGGTTCATTATCAATGATAGATATTGTAACTGCCTTGTATTTTGGCGGGTTTATGAGATATGACGCGGCACACCCCAAATGGGAAAGCAGGGACAGGTTTATTCTCTCCAAAGGCCACGCAGCGCCCGGGCTGTATGCAGCTTTGGCGAATCTTGGGTTTTTTGATAAAAGTGAATTATCTACACTGAGGCAACTAGGATCTATATTACAGGGCCACGCAGACATGACAACGACCCCGGGCATAGACATGTCAACAGGTTCTTTGGGCGTTGGGCTTTCAGTAGCAAAGGGCATGGCAATTGCAGCAAAGATGCAGGGCAGGGATTACAATACATATTGCATGATGGGTGACGGAGAAACACAGGAGGGCCAGGTTAGTGAAGCAGCAAGGCACGCTGCAGCCATGGGCCTTGATAATTTAATAGCTTTTGTGGATCTTAATGGTATGCAGATTGACGGAAAAACGTCGCAAGTAGATGTAAGAAATCAGGAGAAATGGTGGCGAGCTCACGGATGGCGTGTAATTAAAGTAAACGGCAATGATATGAAGTCAGTGGTGCAGGGCCTGGAAGAGGCTAAGAACCCCAAAGGTAAAAACAAGGGTAAGCCCACCGTTATTCTGGCAGAAACGATAAAAGGCAAAGGCCTGCCTGCAATGGATAAGCACGGCGCAGCGCCGAAAGACGATGAAAAAGACGAAGCCGTTAGAATTATAAACGCAAAATTAGCAGAATTAGGCGGAGATACTTTTGATATCAATACTTTTGTGAAAAGTACAAAACTTGGAAACGACAGAAAAGAAGAGATAGACGAAATAAATCAGTCTCAGGCAATGAGCAGGAGTGTTAAATTATCCGAAATAGCCAGGGCCGCAACGCCCGTAGGGGAATATGAAGTAGGCAAAAAGGTTTCAACGCGCTCAGCGGGCGGAGATGAGCTGCTAAACCTGGGCATAGAGGATACGCGCGTTGTTGTTCTTTGCGCTGACTTAAAAGATTCCGTTATGATGGGAAAGTTTGATAAGGCATTCGGCAGCTTTTCAGCGAAAAATTCTACGGGTAGATACATCCCGATAGGCATAGCAGAGGCAGATATGTTTTCTACAGCCGCCGGATTAGCTGCCTGCGGCATGATACCTGTTGTCGGAACATTCAGCATATTTACAGCAAGGATGATAGACCAGGTAAACGCAATTTTAAAGGCGCATTTGCCTGTAATTATAGTTGGAACTCACGTTGGCCTGGCAGTCGGCCCGGACGGAGCCACGCACCAGGATGGCACCACAATGGGGATGTTCTTGCAGTTGCCCGACGTTAAAGTTTATGGAGCAGCAGACGCAGAAGAAGCAAGGGCTATGTACAGGCACGCTTATGATGTTGCGTCAAAAAAAGGCGGCGTACATTATATACAACTTGCAAGGCCTGACACAGCCATGCTGGCCAAACCCGAAAACTGGCAGAAAGATGCGGCAGAAGGGTTTTACACCATATATGATACAAACCCCGAGGCCTCAATCCACGACGTTGCTATTGTTTCTACGGGCGTTGTTACGCAAGATGCCATAGAAGCAGCCAAAGAGTTACAGGCGCAAGGTAAAAAAGTAAAAGTTATAAATATTACGCAACCCAGAGTTTTAATGGAAAGCCCGGCTGACGTTGGTGAATTCTTATATCTTTTAGAAAACGCAAAAAGCGTTGTTACTGTCGCGGATGCTTTACCAAATACCTTAGGGAACATAATAACAAACGCGCTTTTTGAAGCGCGCATGCTAAAGCCGGTAAAAAAGCTGGGCATACAGAAATTCGGAGAATCGGGTAAGCCGGAGCAATTATACGCAAAGCACGGTTTTGACAAAGCCGGCATAGTAAAGGCATCTTTAGAAGCATGCAAAGAGGCAGACAGACTGGCAGGCGAAAAGACATTCCCGGATGAGGATAATGCGGTTAACATAGCAATAAGCATCGGCGGGCACAAATTAGCAGTCGGGCTTGTAAATTCAAAAGGTGAAATTTTAGGTGAGCCTGCGGAATTAAAATGGAGGGAGGAACTCGGTATTTCTCCCGATACTGCCGGTTTCTGGGATGAGAAGAATTCAGAAAGGTTTTTAGACCTTGCAATGGACCTTATACAGGGAGTATTGTCCGGCAGGGGCGTCAATATAGCTAATGTGAAAAAAGTTGGCGTAGGTTTCGCAGGCCCGGTAAACACAGAAACCGGAATCGCAGGCACGCCTTTTGCAGCGCCCAATACACCTTTTGACAAATACCCGATAATGAAAAGGTTACAGCAAAAAATCGAAGACAGATTTAAAATAAAAGGTATGACAACAGAGCTTCTCAATGATTGCGGCGCTGCTGTAAAGGGTGAATTAAGCCCTAAAGGCGCCTTGCATGAATATCAGACAGGATGCGCATTTATTATAGGAGGCGGCATAAACATAACAGCTGCTGTAAATGGTAGTATATATTATGGTGAAGGTAATGAAATAAGAGAGCTGGGGCATAATCTTGTTCTTACAGACGCATTGCCACCCGCTTACCAACATTCAGCGGGCCTTTATACCTACACGGGCCTTCAAACAAAAGGAGACCACCCGAAAGATGCAACAGGGCAAAACCTTAAAGGTGATTTTGAAGACCGCTGCGCAGGCCCAAACCTCGCAAGGCAATTTGCTAAAGAATTGTTTTTGCATAAAAAAGAACCAAGCGAAAGCGCTCATGGAATCAGCCGGGCCATAGAGGCTTACAGAAAATCCAAGCTTGCGCGGCAGTTTGATAACACAGATAAAATTTTGCAGATTCTTACTAAGGAAGGCGCGTTGACGGAGGACGAAGAAAAGCTGCGTTCAATGGCAGTTGATGCTGTGCTTATAAGTGTTACCACAACAGCACGCGAAGGTAACAGAATAGCTCGGCAATGGATAGAAGCAATTGCCATTGAAATAGGGCACGCAACAGCCGCGTTTATTGCAGCTTACCAAAACGAAGATTTTATAAAACACATAATATTGGTATCAGGCGTTAATGAAAATTTCGGCAAAGGTGTTTTAGTCGGCACAGCAAGAGAAGATTTATATATATCAACTATCAGATTAACAGTTAGAGAGGCATTGGTCAAACATTATGGATTAGGCCAGAAAAAGGCATCCGAGTTAGCGCAGGGCATAGAGCGTTCGCAGCTTACATATGAAAGAGAATTTTTGGCATTTGCGCCTGAAACAGAAGGCGAAAAGGCATTCCCCATATTCGGTTCTGATGTGGAATTTTTAAGAAAACAGTTCGGCCAAAACAATGTTATTGTCTTGTCGGATGGTAACGCTGAAGTGGCGGTTGTAGCCGGGCTTCAGGCCCGGGTTATGACCAGTACTTTTAACGGCGCCAGCGGTCAAAGCCTCGGATGGGTTAACCGCGCTCATATAGAAAAAATGGCTAAGGGAGAATCTACTCCTCATATGAATCCAGCAGGCGGCGAAGACAGATTCTGGGTAGGGCCTGAAGGGGGACAATTTTCGTATTTCTTTAAACCAGGTTCAAACTTTGTTTTTGACGATTGGCAGACGCCTGGCGTAATTGATATTGAGTCTTTTAATCCAGCGTCAATTAAACCCCGGTCCGCTACTTTTAGCAAAAAAACAAGGCTACAGAATTACTCCGGCACTGAATTTGATATTTTAATTGATAGAACAATCCGGCTGTTAAGCAGGCAAAAGGCCCAGGAAGAATTGAGAGTTACTTTGCCGGCAGGCGTAAGCCTAGTGGCCTATGAATCTGACAATAAAATTACCAATATAGGAAACGAGCCCTGGACTAAAGCTACAGGGATTCCTTCTGTCTGGATTCTGGGCATGTATCCATCATCATCGTCCAATACAGTTGTTATACCATATAATCCAGGTTCCGATGCTGAAATGGGGCAGGTTGTCAATGATGATTATTTTGGCAAAGTTCCGCCCAATCGCCTGCAGGTCGGAGATAAGGCGATTTTCTTCAAAGGAGACGGACAAGCGCGTGGAAAAATCGGCCTTTCACCTAAACGGGCCAGGCCAATCCTTGGAAGTTATGATGCTGCTAACAAGGTTTTAACTATTGTGCAATATACCAAACCCGAAGGGGCGACTGATTATGTCAACTCTGCATGGAAAATTCAGGATGATCCTTTTAATGGCGATGCTGCAAATTCTTATAACGACGATGGCAACCTTGGCGAGTTCTTTGAATTAGAGTCATCCTCTCCCGTGAAAGCATTAGCCCCTCAAGAATCCATCTCCCATGTACATCGTACCATCCACATGCACGGAGAAGAGGCGGAATTAGACCGCATTGCACAGGCAACTTTAGGCGTGAGCCTGGAGGATATTAAGAATGCATTCGACGGTGAAAAGGCATTCCCGAAGGAAGACAAAGCCGGCACTGTAGCGGAAAACGATATACCTCCGCAGGCTATTCTTGCAAGATATGATATATCAAAAGATAGCATACAAAAAGTGGAAACGAATTTTCTTGGCTATAAAGCGCTGCTGCTTAAAAACAATGCATGTCTGGTGCTTGGCCCGGATAATGAATATGTGCTTTCAACTGAAACCCGCTTTCGTTTCTCTTACCGCCATGATGTGGCAGATGTTAAACTAAGCCCTGACGCAAAATACGTTGCATTTAGAACAACCGACCATAATTGGGAGGTGTGGAGCTTAGGGACACGAAAGAATGTGCTGAAATTAGATTTAAGGAAAGAAAATACCCGAAACAGGGAATTTTATTTTGACCTTGAATTCAGCGAATATTATGAACAGGTATTGGTTTATCATAAAGATTGGGGGGCAAGGGTATATGATTTAAATAAAAAGGGCAATATCCCCGAGCTGACAATAGACCATGCATTTGAAGACGTTATATTTACCCCTGACGGTAGGAACGTATTGGTGTTGGATTACAATTGCGCGTCGGTATATAAAATAGCGACAAAAGAACAAATTATACGCGTAATTCACACCCCAAGAAAACCTCTCAGGTCATATGAATTTATCGGATTTACCGGAATTTCCTTTGAACTGCCCGAAGGCAAAAAAAGCTTTAGCCTTTTTGACGGAGAGGAGATATCTGCTGCTGTCAAGGCCTTCCCGGATGAAACTGCTGATTTATCTCCGGCAAAATCACTTATGGAATTACGCGAAAAAGGCCAAAGTGTTTGGTTTGATGGCGCGCTTACGGATGAGCAATTCAGCCATTACAGGGCTAAAGGCGTTGTCGGCCAGACTACAAACCTTACAATCATAGACAATGCTATTGCTGCCGGCATGTTCGATGCGCAGATAGCAGAATTGATAAAACAAGGCAAGGCAAAAGAACAAATTTATGATGCTGTTGTTATGTCTTATATCCATTCCAAAGCGCAACAGTGGCAACCTGTCTATGAAGAAACTAAACATCTCAACGGCTATGTCTCTATAGAAGTTAACCCCCTATACGCCTATGACGCTGAAAAAACTATCGCTGAAGCGCAAAGGTTAGTGCAGGAAATAGGTATGCCCAATGTCATGGTAAAGGTGCCCGCGACAAAAGAAGGCATAACGGCAATAGAGGAATTAACTTATTTAGGCATAAACGTAAATGTAACTTTGCTTTTTGGCGTAGATAATTACACTGAAGTAGCGCAGGCATACATTAAAGGCCTTAAAAGAAGAGCTGCAGAAGGTAAAGGTCTAAGCGATATCCAGTCAGTCGCAAGCTTCTTTGTAAGCAGGGTAAATTGCAAGCCAAATTGCGCAGATGAGCAGATTAAAAAACAGATTGCACAAGTAGATAGCAGAATAGCAGAACTTAGAAGGACACGCGAGGAACAGCTTGGCAAGCCACTCCATGAGAGAACGGTTAATATAGACGGTATAGCAGAGATAATAGCTGAGCTTATAAGAGAAGCCTCTGACTTAAAAGATCTTTTAGCAAAAGCAGCTATAGCAAATACAGTAATCGCATACGGAGAATTTGAAAAGCTCTTTTACGCCGACGAATTTAAACAACTTAAGGAAATGGGCGCAAATTACCAAAGGCTTCTCTGGGCATCCACAGGCGCTAAAGATAACGAACTATACGCTGACGGTACAACGTATGATCCGCTTATCTATATTATCAATTTGCCGTTAGGGCACACAGTAAATACTATACCCGGCGGCAAACCTAGTGCAGGCCTTGATAAGCTGATTGCGGCAGATAGCACAACTCCTGAGCCAAGAAATTATATGAATCTCGAACAAGCTCGGGAAGTATTTGCAGAACTTGCAAAGCACGGCATTGATGTAGGCAAAATAACACAAGACCTGCAAAAAGATGGAGTGGATTCTTTTGCAGGAGATTATGAAAAATCATTGAAGCAAATTACAACAAAGATAGAGCAGTTAAGCGGCGAAAAGGCATTCCCGGATGAAGGTACCGCCGGAGATAATGGTTTGCTTGCTGCTATTGGCACAATGCAGGCAGTGACACAGGATATGCAATCTATGGAAGCTGGCCAGGCTGTAGACGGGCTTGAGGCGATAGCCAGATCTTTTGACGAGGTAATTGCTAAGACCAGCGGAACCGCTGCTTTAGCTAGGGAAAATTATGACGCATCTATATTGCGCGCTTCTGTTTTGAATATAGCCCTGGCCAGGAGAATGCAACACGAGGAAGAAACTGCATTAGCGCAGGCAAGGGTGCAGGGTGAGCCGGCAACAGACAAACGCATAAAGAAATTCGCGCTATTAGTTGAAGATGAAATGCCTTTCAGCAGGCAGCTTAACGCTGCGCCTGAGGCAGTTAAAGTAGCGCAGGAGAAATACGGCAGCATGGTTATCAGATACAACCCGAATACAGACGACATAGCGCAGATTCTAAAAAGCAAAGGCTTTGAACCAGCTCAGGCAATAGCCATATGCACTGACCTTTCAGCAGAAAAGCTTAAAGCCGCGAAAGTAAAAGCGATAAAACTCGAAGGTGACCAGGAAGGCCAATTCTTTGATGTTGTTTCCTGGGCAGCTTTTGCAAAGCTAGTGTTATATGTATCTGTTTTAAGCAATGATGGAAACAGCGCAGCGGAATTGGGGCACATGCAGAATCTGATAACCCGCATGGCAGCCAACTTGCTGTTTTCCCAGCAGCCAGGCAATTTTGACGTGAATGTATTGCTTGAAGGATCTTCAATAACCATAGTGTTGCCTCATCCGACAGTAAGATATACGCCTGAGGAACTAAGGCAATTGCATCTATTAGTCGCTCAAACAGCGTTTAACGCGTAAGGAAAATATGAAAGAAAAAAGGAAATATAAACGCTATAACAAGGAATTTGATGTCACGTATTCCTGCGCTAAAGGCTCTTTGATTATTGAAGGCAACGCAAAGTCAAAGGACGTAAGCGCAGGAGGCATGAGGATTCCTGTAGACGAGGTTTTGAAAGTTTCAGACCGCTTAAGGCTTGCCATAAATTTGCCTTGGAGGAGAAACCCTATCGACGCGATAGCAAAGGTTGTGTGGGCTTCTCCAAGGCTTATTGACGGCGAGCAGACAGTTGAAAGAGACTGCGGCCTTGAATTTACCTGGGTCTCGGCTCCTGATTTAGGGCAATTGCTAAACAGCCAATCATAAACGGTTCACCTAGCTATCATGGAGCCCCACGCCTGTAAAGGTGTGGGGCTTTATGACTTAGCTAAAATGAGCCGTTTTTATGTAACCTGGTATTTAATACTATATATAAGTGTATTAAATGGTTAAAGACTAGAAAAACAAATAGTTATACGCAGCTACCAAAATATGAAGAAACAGCTGAAAATTATATCTGTAATAGTCACTATAGCGTTTGCTGCAGAGCAAATCGCCTTTGCAGCGCCGGAGTCTGCCTTAAGGCCAACTGCATCGGCCATATCGAAAACAGCTAGTTTTCGAAAGCGCAACCGAATGGATACATTTTATCCGTTTATGGTGCAACCAAAATTTACCGGCGTTTCTTCCAACGCAACCACGACATCTACAAAGGTTTTCGATTGCCTGTTAGAAAGTGTTTCGCCGGAGGCAAAGCTTAAGATAGCCTTTTCTGAAAATGGAAGGGCCGGAGCTATAGGAAGAGTCAGGGCTATGCGTATGGCCGCAAACCTTAGGCTGACTATAAACGATTTAGCCGCACAGCCAGCTTTAGATGGCAAGGCAATAAGCAGGATTTCAAGATTTCGTATTGTTAGTATCGAAGGCCCGGATTACACCAAAGATGGTATTCCTTACACCAGGCCAGGCGTGGATATTTCCATGAGGAATGACGGAACTTTTGAAATAACAATAATGGGCCAGCTGCTTGATGACAGCGGATTGACAGCTCAACAAACAAGGCAGAACAGGGAAGTAAGAGACCTGCTTTTACGTAGCGCGCTTGACCGTGTAGATTTGAAAATAGTGCCTGAGCAAATAGTGTTTCACGATTGTTTATATGTTTGCGCGCTGCCTGCAGAAAGGCAACGGGATTTATTTAGCGGCTTAAGGGCTTTATACGGAAAATATAACCCAGGCGAAAGCCCATATGTTGAATTATTATCCAGGGCGCCTGACATTATGAATGTTGAGGCGGATATGGGTTTGCTGCCTAAAGACGTGCAGGCGCAAATCAGATGGCTGGCTGCAGGTGACACGAGCTATTGTAAAATAGGCCAGCGCGCCTTGGCGCGCATTGCCAGCGAGGCAAAAAAGCAAAAGCGCGAAATATCCGAAAACAAAAAAGGTAACCCTGTTTTTTCGTATAAAAGCGATAGAGAATTTTCATTGATAGTAAAAACTACGGAAACTGGATTGCTAAATCTGGGATTTCTGAAAGAGGGAACCCTTTCCCTTAATTTTCCGCACTTAAAACCAAATACATTTTATAAAGCGGTAGTTTCAAATAAAGAACATGTTTCTGGAACGACAGTAGAAGTGTTTGAATTAAGCAATAATGATTATATGCCTACTTCGTGTATGCCTACGCGGCGTTTTATAGTTGATGGCAGAGGCATACATGGCATGAGCGCTTGGCGCCCCACGTCTTTAGTTGGAGATTATATCGGAGTCCAGCAGCGGCAAACGATGCAAAGAAAGTCTGAGCCTGCCGAGGCCAAGCCCTGCTTACCTGAATTTATCTTAGCCAGGCCAGCTAAAATAAGGGGCACCGTAGACCTGGGCTCGTATAGCATCGGGGAAGAAACCATAAACGTAGAAATAAACAGCAAGAAGCTCGTAGGTAAAGATATTGTAAGGTTGGAATTTGATACCAATAATTCCTGGGGCCTTACAATTGAGGCATATGATATAGATGAAAAAACAGGCGAAAAAATAAACCCAACACAGCCTTTAGCGTGTTTATACTATGATTTTAATGAACACAAGTTCGTATCTTTTGATAAAGGGCACAGCGCTATAAGGTCTGTGGGGCGGGAAGCTACTTTAGCTGCAATATGCGGAGCCAGAACACCTATAGGCAAATGGGCCGAGCCTATTCCTTTTACTGCCAGATGCACCACCGAACAAAAAGTAATCTTATGGCCGTTTAGCTCTATAACAGCTTGGTTAAGCGGCAAGAATGCGGATGAAGATGAACCTGAAAGTGATAATGGAACACCTAAGCCGCAAAGGTGTGTACTTGCCACCAGCATCTTATTTAAGGTAGGCACTGCTTATCATGAGCAGGCGCATTATGAAAGGCGTTACGGCTGGATTCTCGAATCATATGGTTGGGATGAAACTGAAAACAGAAAAACAGCATTAGCTCCGATAGCAATGCATAGACTTGTTGCCAAAACAAAAGAAGGAAAAACAATCGGGCCTTTAGTAAATGCCGAATGGGTCCGCGCTACAATGGGAGCTAAAGCACTTAAGGAGCTGGGCAATTATGTTGACATATCCGATGCCATAGAATCAGGATATCTGATAGGTTTTGAAGGATTTAACACAGGCAAGCAGTCAATTTTGGATTTATGGAATGGAAGCAAGCGTGAATTAATGCCCTGGAGCTGCCAGATTTTAGGAGAGCGTATATACATTGGCACTATTGAAATCAACGGCGCGCGCGTTGACAGGTCAATAAATGAATTATCGCTGCCTAAGGGCAGCTATATTTACTTTATACCGGTATATTCAGAGAAAAGAAAATCATGGATGCTACTGGGGTTTGATATTACAGGCATAAAAGACTTCTCTGAAGCAGCACTGGTAAGCGTGCGGTGTGTAAACGTACAGCAAAAGAATACGTCCGATATCTTGGTAAGCTCACGGGAAAAACGAAGCCTGGTAAGGCACGCGCTGCGAAAAGCGGAAGGATACGGCCTGCTTGAAAAGGCGAAAGAAAATTATTGCTATACGGGATTTTTGGACATAGGCGAAGTTTTAACAAGCGCCGGTTTTATAAACAGGGAAAAAGCAATATCGGACAGGACGCGCAAAGATTATGAAAAATTAGCGCACGATTTCAAATTTGACTTGGAAGCTTACCTTCTCGTTACTCTGCAAAAAGCAATAAGAAGCATAAACGGTAACTTAAAAGAGGAAAAAAGGATAGAAATCGTTAACAGCAGCGGCGATATTATGTATACAATAGAAGCAAGGCCAGGAAATCTGGCGCTGGATTTATTTTTGGCGGTTAGAGAATGGGAGTCTTTGCAGGCATGCGCAAACCAAAGCAACTCAAAGAGAGCTAAGCGTGTAATGGCAGCTGCCGGCAAATTTGTAAAGCCACACATAGAACGTTTCAGGCTTGAATTAGAGGCCAGGCGCACTAAAAGTCAGCCGCTCTCAAATGGGATGTTTGAAACGGCAGACAGTTTGATATTGTCTATTTTAAATAACGGCCACGCATCAGAAACCGCAGCAGCTTACGAACGCTTAGATGGGGTTTTGGAACTAATAGTTATGACCCTCCCGGATGCAGAGGCCGAATTTTTTATAACATCAAAATTAGCAATGGTGAGAGCACACACTACTGACGGGCGCAGGCTAAAAAAGCTGCTTAGGCAATATAGGCAAGACGACGAACCGCCAGTGCGGGATGTCGTAGATTTTATGTCTGAAAAAAAGCGTCCAATATTTATTCCGGATGGTCCCAGGTATCGAGAAAGCAGAAAAGCTCAAGAACGAGCATTCATACCAGATGAAATAGAATTAGATACGGTTGCTATAGAAACCGAAGAGCCTACGGCTGCAGCGCTTGCGGTCTTGGAAAGGGAGCTTGCAGGCCGCAGCGCTATAAGGCGTAAAAATTTACAGATAGATTGCGCCGCATGAAAAACATGAAAAAGACAGTAGCGATAATAATTATATTTATATTTGCAATAGAGCAAATCGCCTTTGCTGCGCCGGAGTCTGCACTACGGCCACCCGCAACTGCGGTAGCTTACGATAACGCAAACGAATCCGAAGAAGCGCAAAAATTTCTTGAGCACGTAAATAAAATGACGGACTTCGAGCAAAAGATAAGAAAACTTTTTCAGAAGCCTGACAAAGCTAACACAGAACAGGCCATAACCTTGCTTACGCAGGCAAGGCAGTCCTAGGATATACCCGAGGAAAGGCTAAAGATACTGGAACAAGAGCTTAGCGATATAAATGAAGTTACAACCATGATTAACAACGGCAAAACAGGAGCAATTCTTTTTGGTGAGCAAAGCCCATGGGCTACAACAGAAGGCACTATACAGGAGGCCTTTAAATTAAGCAAAGAGTATTCGCTCAAAAAAGAATATAACAAGGCAGTTTGCATATTAAGAATAGCGCATGGCGCTGCGTTAAAAGATAAAAACAGCATGCTCCCTTATGCGGGCCATGACCTGGCAGCAGCATTGATGTTTAGAAGCGCTGCCCGTGGAAATGAACATGATTTTCTGGAAGCATTGGATATTTTTAAAAGATACCTTGATTCTACAGAGGGGATGCTCAAGGCCGCAAGGAGAAGAAAAAGTGCGCCGGAAGATATAATGACGCTTGAAAAAACAAAAGTTATTTTGTTGACCTCTATGGGCGAGTTATATTCCGCATTGGACAGGAACCAGCAGGCAATAGACAGCTATCGCAGCGCTTATGAAATCGCCGACACCGTTAGCCGGGCCACGCGCAAGCATCATGACCTGCGCGTAGACAATATATTATTGGGGATTATCGTAAACAGCATGTTTGTCGGCCAATATGATGAAGCAGAAAAATATCTTAATATAGGCAGAGGTTTTTTTAAAGCAGAAGATGAAGCGTTGGCACTGTCGCTTTTTGCGCGCGTAAATGTATTAAATAAAAACGCAAAGGCTGCGCTGGAATACGCTAAAAGAGCGCGCGCTAAATTTTTATCCAAAGAGCTAATAGAAGGCCAGGCTTATTTTATAGAATTAGCTCCCACAATGGCAATGGCGCTTGCAGACCAGAGCGGACATGAAGAGGCATTAAGGTTTATAGAGGAGGTAAGGGCAGAGCTTGATGCTAAGACACGCTTTGACAGCGAAGAAAAAGATAATGCTTTAGAGAAATTAGAAACAGTTATCTGTAATTTAATACAGTTTTATTTTCCCTTTGATGAAGGCATAAACACATCCCTTAGCCATATTGTTGAGGTAAATGACGCCGGGCTGCAGTTTAATTCTCTGCTAACCGAAAGAGCAAGGTTGTGCGTTGTTAAGGGCAGACTGGATGAAGCAATATCTCTTCTTAAGCAGGCGCACCAGGCGCGGCCCCATGATACTGATATCCTGCTTGAATTAGCTCGAGCCCTTTGCAGGCGTTCCGGCGACGATGACCTTGTTGCCGCAGAAAATTTTGCTAAGGCAGTCATAAGGCTTAACCCCAATGCCGGCAATTCAGTTAATTTTGTTTTTGCCAATATAAATATTATAAAAAGCCAAAGGAAGGAGCAAGCCCAAAAATCCGTTTGTTTAAGGCAGGCACAGCAGCAGTTGCAAAAAGTAGAAAACTTACCCTGCAATAATTCAGATTTTTATATTCTAGTATCGTTAGCCTACGCAACGCAGGATGCAGCAAATGTATTCTTACAATGGCTGCCTCAGAAAAACCGTTTTTTCCCATACTATTTTTTGCAGTCAATGAAGTATTTTAACCTGGACGAGCAGGCAATAGAAAATATAAAAGCAATTTTAGATGGCATAGACAAAAACTCATCAGCGCACCCCAGGGCGCGAGCGCTCGCAGAGGAAATTTTGCAAAAACTTAATGGCAGCCCCGATGCCAGCAAAACCAGCGCGGATTCAGGGGAAGATCAAGAAGGAGCAGATGAGGAAAAAGTCAGCAGGGAATTAGAAAGAGTAAGGGCAGCGGCTTTTAGAGAAGATGCAATAAGGAACATGCTGAAGCTGGAAGATATTGATGCTGCGCAGGCCCTGTTCGATGATTCAACAGGTATTTTGCCGGATGGAAAACATGCCATGCTGGAAGAAGAGATAAAAGATGTAAAGAGCTGCCGGGATACGCAAGGCAAACAAGGCGAAACCATTGACAGCGAAGAAGAACGCGCTGAATATTATAGAAAAACAGCAACCAGGTTTGGCGAAGAGGAAGAAATATATAAAGCGGTTTATCTTATAAGAAAGGCAGTGGCAATAGAGCCGCAAAATCCAGCATGCCTATATGTATTAGCAAAGGCCTTGACTGAAAGGGCTCAAACAACAGGCTATAAAAAAGATTATGATGAAGCTTATTCAATTGCTTGCTCAGCCGTTGACATTATAGACGGAGAGCTTAAAGCAATAAGCGCTGAAAAAGATAGACGCAGGAAAGACCCAAAAGCGCTGCGAATCTTAGGCACCTACGAAACTAATTTTAAAAAAGGCAAGGCAATGCAATTAGCGCTGTTAGGTAAAATCTGTTTTCAATCTGACAGGAATGAGGAGGCCGCTGTGTATTATAGGCAGGCGAAAAACACAGCACAGGAGGTTTCCGAAGATTTTCCATTGTCATATTTATTTAATTTTGGCGCATGTTGTTTGCAGATAGGATTAACTGATGAGGCAGTAAGCTGTTTTGAAGAAATTTTGGCAAAGGGCGGGGAATTGCATATGGAGGCATTGGTTAACCATACGCGCGCCTGTTTCCGTCAAGCAGACAGGGATAACACCATGAGATATTATAGGCAGTCTAGTGATGAGGTAGGCCTGATAGATACGATGAGAATAGCGTATGCTTATTTTTTCTCTGCAGTTTCTGCAGCATTGTGCACGCAAACAAGTGAGGGCAATGTCGAACAGGCAGCTGAAATATTACGACAGGCAAGAGAAAGACTCAAAGCAAGTCCGCTTTCCCCGGAACAAAAACTTGAGATGGAAGCAGGCTTGGAAATAGCCTATGTTGATTCTATACGCTATGCAGCCATTATAACAGAGGAAGAAGCAAAAAGGCTCATAACCTATATTAATGGGCTTAGGCCGGAGCTTGCCTCTGGGGCAGTTTCAAATTTGCGTATTCCATTGTCTCAACTTTATGTAGTAAGCGGCGATGTTGATAAAGCAGTAGAAGTTCTTTACAGCGCCAGGGAAGAAAACCCGGAGGAAACAGATACTTTGATATGCCTGGCAGGCACTCTTTGCAGAAGAGGCACAGGAAGGGATTCTCAAACAGCGGACAAGCTATTGGAAATAGCGCTTACGCTTGATTCTTTTGAAGCAGAGCGCGCTGAATATATACGCGGTTTAAAATGTTTCTTCAGAAGCCGCATGGCAGAAAATGAGGCTCAAGCGCAAAACGAATTAAAGCAGGCAATTATGCATTTTGAAGAAGCAAAACGATTGGGATTTAACGACGAATATTTTCTGATTGCCGCAGGCATAGCGCTTGCTGGCTCTAACAGGCAACCCGAAGCAATAAAAATGTTCACCGAACGCTTAAACCGCCAGATATTGATGCTTCCGCATCAATTTTCACATGCCATAAAGTGGCTTGGTTTAAATGAAAAAGAAACAGGGCAATTAATAAGTATTTTACAGGGCGTGCATGGTAATAGAGAAACGCCGGCTAACATTAAATCCTATGTTCTGGAAGTTTTAAAAGGCCTTGGCAGCGATGGAGCACAAGCAGAACCAGAAAGACAGGAAGAGCCGCAGCCGAGTGCGCCAAAAGAGCCGGATTTTATGAAAACACAGAAAGGGCCAATTGCATCAGCAAGAGCAGCGGCAGTAAAAGGCAATTATGAGCAGGCATTAGCCTCTGTCGCTGAAATAATATCTGCATTTGAGGAAAGCGGAAAGCTCTTGCCGCGGGATGTTCTTGAAATTAAACAGGCCGCAACCCTGGTGGCAGAAGTTGTTAGGTGTGTGGGCGAAATAAATGGTATTACAGAGCAGGCAAAAAAATTTTACCAGGCTGCAGATTTTCAAAATCATATAAACAGTTTAAGGGAAATACAAAATTTATGCAGACGCACAAGAGAATTATTGGGAAACAATAAAGACATTTTGCTAAATAGAGATAAAAGGCAATCGTATATCGTGGCAGTAAACGAAACCGAAAGAAAAACTTCAGAAGCCATTATCAGGACTGATGGCTTTAATACGAGGCTTCAGACAATACTGGCTAAAGCAGGAGAAGGAAGCTTTCAAGAAGCTGCTGCGATTGCAAAGACTTTATACTCAGAGGATAAAAGGCCCAACGAGGGCTTGGCAGGCGCCGGCAGGCTGGAGGAATGTTTGCGTGAAACCGGAAGCGCTATTGCATTATATCAGTCCCAGAACTGGCAGCAGGCGCAGGAAGTTGTCAGGGCTGTCGCGTCCGGTAATCGGCGACTTTGCGACACAAACGAATTTTCCGAACCTGAGTGGATGAAAACAATAAACCGGATATCGGGCTCAATAGACGCCAATTTGGGCCATATTATTGAATGCGAAAATGCCTTCGCAGCCAGAAATTGGCAAGGTGCAGTTTCTGTTGCATCTAGAGTAAAAGAACTTGCACTGGCAAATACCAGAAGGAACGGCCAAAATGGCACGCCAGGTGTGCCGCAAGACGCAGCTTTTATAAGGGCATGCGAAATTTCAGCATTAGGAACAGCTATCATAGATAGCCCGGATATTAAGCGTTTGCCTTCGGAGATGTTAGCAGATGCAAACACAGCAATAGAAAACAATGATTTTGATACAGCAAGGACCTTACTGGGCGCGTTAGATACATGGAGTAATGTTAAATTGCCATGGGGGAATCCGGTTACAGAACCTCAACAGCGGGCTATGCAGGATTTAAGAGAAAAAATAGACTTAAGAGACGAAACAATAGCAGCTTATTGCAGCGGAGATTGGCAACAGGTAATAGAATTAGCGGAAAAAGCGCAGGCTTTCAGCGATAAATGCCGCAGCAATTTTGAGGGCTTAATAGCAAATTGCAATAGTATGCTTGCATGCTTAAATGCCTTTGAATCCAAAGACTGGGAAAACGCAGTGCAAAAAGCCAGGGCGGTTACACAGGTGCTTGATGAAGACAGCTGTTTTAGGGTGGCACAGGGAATTATTATAGAGGCAGGCAAGGCGCTGGAGGTTATATCAAAGGCAGGAGATCTATTAGCTACAGCTGAAAGCGCAAGAGAAGCCGGTAATTTTATTGTTGTAAGGGATTGCTTTCCGCAATTAAATGAGCTTGCAGAGGCTGAAATAAGCGGCGCAAAAATATTATCAGCCGAGAGCCAGGACAGGATAGGCCTTATAAGACAGGCTGCGACAGAACACGCAGAAACGCTTTGCGCTCAGGCAGTTGAATTGTATAACACAGGAGACTTAAATAAAGCCAGGGCCGCTTATGTATTTGCGCTTGAATTAGAACATGGAAACAGCGCGGCGCAGGAAGGCATTGATCATCTTAAACAAACAGACCAGGCAATGGGCGCATTTTATGTTCTGGTAGACGCAGCAGTGAGTAGCGAATCCCGCCTTGAGTTTGATAAAGAGGATAACCTGCCTTCAGTAATAGCCACCATAAATAGATTAGCAACAGGGCGCAGCCCGGAAGATTTGACAGCAATACGAAAAATGTACGGCACTGTTATAGACAGGTTAAGAAATGGCGTTGCAGAATTGATAGGCAGCGCAGATAGAATGGTGAAAGGAGAAAGAATACAGGGCGCACGCACATTACAAAGTAGGCTGTTTAGCCTGTTAGGAGTTGAAGTGCTTGGTGAAAATTTAATAAGTATGGATAGCCCGATGAGACGCGAGATAGGTAATCTTCGTATAGCTATTGACAGAAAACAAACTGAAATGAGGCAAAGGTCCAGACAGCAGCCGCCTGACCGTGTAAGGCAAAATGTCGGGGCAAGCCGAACAGAGGTGCCGTCAGAGGCAAAAGCAGTTGAAGCAAGCCAGCCGCAACTAACTCCGGTGACGGTTATAATGGATGGCGCAAAGCAGCAAATAGGGTTTACTGACGAGCAATTGGCTTTATATAACCATATTCTGCAGGCGCCGGATCAGAGCGTATTAGCGCAATATAACGATGCTTGCCGTATGCAGCCTGAGCCTGTAAAATCTGCCTTAATGGAATTATACAGAAGGCAGGTTAGCAAGGTGTATAAGCCTCCTGTAGTAGCTGTTACTGCCAGCGAAGCAGAGCCTGGTAATGGCAAACACAGAGAACCTGGGATCAGGCATTATGCGGAATCAGGTGAGCCCTCAGGCTCAACAGGATTAAACATGCAGCAGCTTAGGGCGGAGATGTCTAGCTTGAAAACAGTTGACGACAGATTAGCCTTTTTGCATAAAATAAGAAAGGCGTATATAGCCCGGAGTATTTCTACCGGAGACGCATTGTCGCTCGCAGGTAGACTACTCGATTATTTTAGAAGCAAGTTAGCTCAAAAGCAAGGCTCTAAAAATGCAGGAGATACTATAATAAGTAAACTTGAAACAGGCGTTAAAGAAACACAGGCCTTTATAGAACTATTAAATTTATCAGGCAGCAAGCCTGCCCGTCCGGCAGGCGGGCCTGCCAGGGCGCTGGTAGAAGACTTATCCTTAAGTGCGCCTTCGGGAAGAGAAAATGCAGCACCAAGAATAGATTATGGCAGGCATCAATTGTTTGGCGAGTCTGCGCTGCGGCCTGCGGCAAGCAGACCTGGGCCGGAAGATGAAGAGGAATCTTCAAGCGGAGTGCCGGCAGATGCCGGAGACCTTGTGTCTCTTGAGGCCTTTTCAGGATTTAAGGTGCCAGAAGAAGAATGGCTTAGAAAGCGCACCTTGTTAAATCGTAGGGAAACCGAATTTAATAAAATACAGGGAGATGATGAGAGAATTGTGGAATCTCTTCTCGGGCTTCTGGAAGACGCCTTGCCTGATGAGAGCGGCTTTGTGCGTAATGATTTTTTACAGCGCGAATTAAACAAAGCAAGCAAAGGCGAATTTTTTAAACATAAAAAAGAAATAAGGCAGCTTATAGCCATCTTAAGAGGAGCCACCCTGGCCTGCTTAAACGGCAGGGATTGGTTAAGCGGCCAACCAATAGCCGCAATATCAGCAACAGAGAGCGCAGATAATATTATTATATCCGTATTGGATAATAAAAATGTGGATGTAATTTTATATTCAACAATATTGATTAGAAAGTTTATGGAAAATGCGCACATGGAAATAACCGGAAAGAATCCGCCCGCGCAAAGAGTTTTCCGCAACGAAGATGGCGATTCAGTTGAAGTTGGCGCGCTTTTTGAAATTTCTCCGGATGAAATACAAAGCCCTTCCCTTTGCTTCAGGCTGGCAGTAGCGTATTTACTATCAGGCGCCGCAAAGCTGGCAAGCTTAAAGGGTGAAGAATGTATGGGCGCGGATGAAGTAACGCAGCTTTTATGCGGCCCAAGCCCCTCAGTGCCGGGCAGTAGTTTATTTAATGATATTGTAAAATATGTTTATGTAACGCACCTTATAGATAATATAGCGCCTAAAAGAGTGGCTATGGTAAAAGAAAATTTTGGTTGCCAGTCTAATGCCGTAAATACAGCATTTTTAGAAACAGCGTTAAGCGGCTCCTGCCAATTCAACACTTTTCCTGAGGCGTTACTCAGAACCGTTTTAGTTTCCGGCTTAACAGAGAACTTTTTGGAAATTATTGAACACGCCCAACGCGGCGGTTATGGCGATGCGCAGGATACCACCTTAAAATACCTTGCGCGCTGGGCGCGTAAGTATTATAGGGAAACAGCGGTTTTAGCTATAAATGCGACTGCCCCTTCACTGCGAGTGCCGAGGGTTAATTATGCGCAATCTCTCGCAGAGGCATGCGCATTTTACCCCGATGCTTACGTGCTGACAGAAGCATTAAAAAGATTAGCGCCATTAGACGGATACGAATTACGCATTTTTGTTAATGGTATTGGATTATTAAGCCCGCAGGCAAAAATGCGCCTGTGCAGGCTTATTAATGATCAGCCAAAGGCCCCGAATGGAGAAGCCGGCGGAAACATAGATGAAGCTATATTATTTTCAACTGCCAATGATTTGCTCGAAGGTTCTGCAAGGGCTGCCATGGATTCAGCTGAAAACGCAGAACGCGCGTGCAACGCTTATTTGTCCTTTCCTACGGAAAACACATTAAGGCATTATCTGGGCCTTGCGTTTAATGAAGACGGCAGCGCTGATAAAGCTTGGCTGGCCCGGCTTTATTCTGCGGATAAGCACACAGTTGGCCGCACATCAGAAGATTTAAAGAAAATAGCATTCAGCAAAAAAGACCCGCTTAAAAAAATAGCGCGTATAACATACCAGCGCCTGCTTTATGGCAGAGTAAGATCAAACCTTACGCAACTGCAGCGCATCAAGGCAAACGACCGCCAGTGTCCCGCTGCGTGCGTAAAAGCAGCAGAGTCGCTCTGGCTATATGCGGATTTTATAAGACAGACAGAACATTATAAACAGGCTGAAAGGGAATATAAATGGCTTTCAGGGCCACTCCAGCAATTATCGCAAAATAACGAACAGGTGTATGTTAGCTTAATAAAGAACAGCCCGTTTCTTTTTCATTATGGCACGCTGCTATTTTATTTAGGAGCAGGCCTGGAAAAGCAGGATTACCTTATTGCTGCGGTAGCAGAACTTGAATCATATACCCGCATAACCAGCGCAACAGTAGCAGAACAGCTTATGTCCAGCGCAAGAGTTTTGTCTTATTGGCTTAAAGTAAAAGAAAAGCTGGAAACAGGCGGTCAGGCAGGGCCACAACATAAAGCTGAGATGACAGTTGCGCATGTGACATTAATAAGCTTGTACGTAACAAATGGCCTGCAAAGAAAAGCAGAGGAATATTGCGCCAAAGTGGGCGGATACATGACGGTAAGCGATTTTATAGACCAAAGCAGCCATCGGATGCTTTTACAGGCAGCATAAAAAAATAAATGAAAAAACAAATTAAAATAATAGCGTTAATAGTCGCGATAGCGTTTGTGACAGAGCAAATTTGCTTTGCAGCGCCGGAGTTTGCGCTACGGCCTGCGGCAGCAGTAGCGGATGAAGACGGCCTTACGGATGATGCGTTACTGAAGCTATGGCAGCTCGAAGAGCTTGAAGAAACAGACGCGCAAAATATTATGCCGCCCGTAAGCATGGATTATATTTCTGTATTATCTCAGCAGGATCCGGAATTTACCGTGGCCTCATTTACAGAGGCAATGCAGGAATTAAACCTATCTCTTGTCAAAGGGCTCGAAGCGCTGGTTAAAAAGGTACTTTCCTCACTCGGGAAAAATTCGCAAAAATACAAAGGTTTTCTGGAAAAGGCAATGGATTATTATAAAACATGTATCGATTATCACTGTGTATATCTTCTTTCGGTTAACGATGATAATTTCCCGGCAGTTTATATAGATGAGGAATCCGGGATTTTTATAAATAAAAAATTATGGGACAGCCTGAAAGACAAGCGCGATATATTCAATTTTATTTTAGCGGCAATTTGCGGATTTTTAGAAGCAGAGGCCGGTATAGACGCGGCTGCTGTAACGGATATATTATGCGCGCGCGCAGAAGAACAAAAAGGCGCAATGCCTGCCTCCGGAAAAATACCTGTAAAGATGCCCACCCATTCAATAGTAAATCATGATGGCAAAAAGGCGGATATGCCTGAGACGGTTTTTGAAGCGCTTATAGTGATAGAAAGAGCCTTTCAAAGAATGGCAAGGCTTTCCGGAATAGATAACAGTAATCTGCAGACAGCCCTGCGCGATACGGTAATAAACGGAGTTACAAACCAGACAATAGCGCAATTAAGCCGGGCATTGGAAGATTTTTATGCTGTTATACAGCAAGGCGCTATGGATGATTTCAGGTCGGGAGAAAACCGTTCTGCCAAAGCGCGCCTTGAAATACGAGGCGAAAACCGCAACCAAAAAAGCGGCTATAAGCCCGTTGACCTGGTCGGTGACTTAACGCCATTTATAAACCGTTGGCAGGTTATGTTTAGCCATATTAATCCTAAGCAGCCTATGGACGCGTTTTATATTGAAAAAACTTATATCGAGTTAATGCTCAAGGAAATAATAGGATTATATATAGCCGATAACAAAGCTGAAATTTATGAAAGATTTTATATAACATCAATGCTGAATAATCTGCCCGTGCATTCGCAAAGGCAGCTGAGAAGAAACCAAAGGCAGTTGCATCAATACAAAAATGCCGCCATAGCATGGATAAGGCAACAGCCTCCGCAGGTAATAGAAAATCAGATTTTAGCCAACACATTGGAAAGCGTAAAAACATGCACCGCCGTAGAGATACCAGTGTTCCCGGACCATTTATTTTCAGAGTCGCCGCAATCTGTCCTGGCGAGAATTCTGGAAACGTACACAGGCTGGGCAAACCGCCTTACAAGCAGAAGGATCGATAAAAGGGATATGGATGTTTTTTCAGGCAGGGTTGAGCGGATATTCAGGCCGTTAATCCAGCAGGCGCATGATGAAATTTTCCCGCAACGCGGCAGAACATGGAATTTGCCTGTTTCAGGCGCAGCCATATTGGCAGAAGAAAGTGTAAAGGCCTTTCCTCTGGCGCTTGAGAAAGACAGGCCTTCTATACTTGAGGCTTCAATATATAGTATGCAAAAAGCAGCGGAAATTATGGAAATGGATGAAGTGCTTTTAAATAAGATACTTAAACCAAAAGAAGTTATTATAGTAGAATTTAATGTCCGCTTACATAATGGCAAACAAAGAAAATTTTATGGCGTAAGAGTTCACCATAATGACGCGCGCGGTGTTCCTAAAGGGGGTTTCAGGTGGCTTTTGCTTAAGGCTGACAACATGGAAGAGGCCCTGGAGGAAGCAAAGATAACCGCGGCGGGCCTGGCAAGTCTTATGGTCATAAAAAGTGCAGTCGTATCGCTTCCCTTCGGCGGCGGAAAAGGGGACATTGTAATACCCAGAGGAGACTATAACCAGAACGATGTAGCCAAAATAGTAAGAGGTTTTGCGCGTGAGCTTACACTGAAAAACGCGGTCGGGCCTTTTATTGATGTGCCTGCGCCGGATAAAGGCACGGACGCGAATATGATGGCAATATTCCTGGATGAATTTTTAAAAGTATCCGCAGAAAAAAACAACATATATGAAGAAGAACTGCAGAAAGTCTTAGAAGGGGTAACTGCCTCTAAAGACCCAAAAAAAATGAAACACCTGAACGCTTACCTTAAGGCCCTGGTAAAAAACCCTGCTTTGCAAGGCCTGGAATTAGCCACAATTACAGGCAAGCCCGTAGGAAAAGGCGGATCAAAAGGAAGGGGTAAGGCAACGGGCTTTGGCGGTTTTATTGCTTTCAAAAAAGTGCATTCCGAAAAATACGCAATATCCAAAAATTTAAAGCGTAAAGCAAAAATAGTTTTGAATAAAAAAATAAAGAAGATGACAATAGGAATACAGGGCGCTACCGGCAACGTAGGAGAGCATGACGCAAGATGCTTTTTCAAGGAAGGCGCAAAAATAAGACGGCTCCAGGACTATGATGAAAAACAGGGTAAGGCCTATACGATTTATAACCCAAACGGCATTGACGTGGAATTCTTGTTTGAAAAACTCGGAAGAAACCCCGAAAACGGAAGAATAAACTGCTTAAGCGCGATTTTTTCAGACCAGGCAAGACTAAAGGAGTTTCTAAGGGAAGAAGCAGAAAGAAACAGCGGCAACCCAGATTATGTGCCGACGCAATTGGTAGCCAATGACAGCTTTTTAACCGAATATGATGATGTAAAAGTCCTTGCAGCCACGGAAAATGTCATAACAGCCAAAAACGCAAAAAGTGTAAAATGCGGAGTCATACTGGAGTTGGCAAATAATCCGATAACGCCGCAAGCAGCAGAGATTCTTATAAAAATGGGCATGTTGATAATTCCCGATGTTTTGGCGAATACCGGCGGAGTTATAGTATCATATTTTGAATGGCTTCAGAATATAGAAGGAAGGTACTGGAATGAAATAAGCGTAGATAAAATGCTCACAGAAAGAATAGAGAATGAAACTAAGCAGGTTATAGCAATAGCGAAAAGATACGAAGTGGACTTAAAAACAGCGTGTTTTATACTTGCACTTGGACGCATAGCTGACGCTGAAATTGCAAGAAGCAAAAAGCTGCAGGAAAGATTTAAGGATAAAAAACCGTATAACGGCTACGGCGAATTAGGGTTAAACCCGGAGACTTTGGAAGAGTTAAGAGAAAGTATCGAAAAAAGCAAATACGGAGATCTTATTGATAGGGATGAACGGGAGCATACTTGGAAAATCGCCTCCATACTCAGCCAGATTGGCGATAGGTTTAAAGATAAAAGAGGGATCGTTCTCGTCAGCGGCCCAAGGACAAGCGGCAAAACGCAGTTTTCGCAGCGGATTAAAAACAAATTAGGCGAGAAGGCAAAAAGGCTTGATATGGATATTATTCTTGATGATTATGAAAAAGAACTTATACGGCGCGGCTCGCGCGATCCCGAAAAGATTTACAAAAGAAAAATACAAAAGATGCGTTCTTTATTAAGTGAGATTTTAAACGGCAGGGAAGTAGATATCAAGGTTTATAACAATGGCGATGTAGAGACAAAGAAATTCATGTTAGGAGAAGACGAAACTCTTGTTGTAGAAGGCGATTATGCTCTTGATAATGGGATTGGCGATATATTGTCCGGTATCCCGGCATTCCGTATTTTTGTAAATACTGCCCCGAGTTTAAAATTAGCAGGAAAATGGCCGCTCACATCTTTAGACTTAAGGTTTATGCGGCATATATTAAGTTTTTGCAGGCTGCTTGGCGATAACCATGTTTTGGATATAATCAGAGGCTGGCCCGCGACAAGGGAACATGACCTAGCTTTCGTATACAGGACATGGCAAAATGCCGACGTTACTTTTAACAGCTACCTTTCATATGAATTGCCTGTCTTAAAGCCTCGCATTAAACCATTACTGCAAAAAGCGCTAAGAAAAGCGCAAAAAGAAAATGACGAAAAATCTGTAAAGGCAATAAAACGCCTTTTAGCACGCCTGGCACACGTTCCGAACGTCTACATAGAGGATAAAATACCGCCTTACTCAATATTAAGGCAGCTTATAGGGGGCATTTCTGCGACTATAGCGCCCGAAAAAACATCTGGGGCGGAACTTTTAATTTCACAGGCAGCGCTGCGGCCGCCTGCAAGTAAAAAAATAATTCTGGTGCCGGGCGGTTTACCAGAGCTTAATCCCGCTGTATTGGCAATTAGTGAAGTTAAGGAATTAAGACAAGCAAAAGACAGCCTGTATAGTATGCAAAAAGCAAAAAAAAGAGATAGAGACGCAATAAAAAGAACAAAATCCATAATAGAAACTCTGGAGATGGAAATTATAAGAAAGGCTGTCTTGGCAGCGCAAATACAGATAGAGCAAGGCTGTGAGATTGCCCGCCTTCATTATGATATTGTTGCCCTGGCAAGAAGCTGGCATCTTACCAAGGTAGTTACAGCAACAGGAGCATATAAAACAAGCGATTTATTGACACCGCAACTTTTAAGGAAGATAAAATATGCTGCTGAAGAAAGCGGCATAAAGGTTGTCTTTGATGTTCATTTTGCGGTTGAAAGGCCCAGCGAGGAGCTTATAAAAAGATATATAAATGCCGGCGCAGACCACATTACCCTGCACTGGACGGCATTTACAAATAAAAATACATTGGCTCGCAGGCTGACTTATATACAAGATGAAGGATGTAAATTCGGAATTGCATGCGGACCTGACGAGCGCATAGAACCGGTTTTAAAATTTCTGCAAAAACGCGGCCTTACGGATAAACTAGCGGTATTTCATCAGATGACAACGCTTTCAGGAAGAGGCGGCCAGAAATTTCTCGCGCGCACATTGCTTAATGTGTATAAGGCAAGAGAAAGATTACCGGAAGATGTATTGATAGAAGTAGACGGAGGCATGGATCCTTACTTTGCGGTAAAAGAAGCCGTAAGGGCCGGCGCAGATATTATTGTTACAGGCGAGGGGTTTTTTGGCAAGGGCGGCTATGGAGCGTTTCAGAAACGCGATATGCTTACAGAAAATTACAGGAAATTTAACGAAGGCATTACCAAGGCATTAGACACGCTTGCCAAAAAAGGCTGGCCAGCGCTAAGAGAAGAAGAGACATCTAAATATTATGCTGCATTGGAAGCATTACGTATTTTAATTAACGAATTAAATGCAAGAGAAAACCCCCAAGACCCGCTTATTATTGGTTTGGGCAGCGGCACAACTGTCCGCAACTGGTTTTTGCAACTCGTAAGAGAGGCAATTATATACGGACAAATTAAAGAAAGCGATTTAATTTTTGTTTCAAGTTCAGGAACAACAGCAAGCCTTTTAGAGATGTATGATATGCCGGTATGTTCAATTGCAGATACCCCCACCGTAGATATGATGGTTGTGGGCGTAGACGCAATAGACAGGGATTTTTATGCTTTAAAAGGCTCAAGCGGGGTTATTACCGACGAAAAAGAAATAATGGAAAAGGCAAAAATAACCATTGTTATAGCAGATGAAACTAAATTAGTCCCTTACCTGAAAGGCGATTTTTTATCCGTAGAGGCGCAGCGGGAATATTGTGACGGCGCAATTGAAGGCCTTAGGGCCCTTGGCGTCGAGAATATTTCCATAAGGGGGCTGAACAGGGGTTTATTTAGTCCTGGCGGCAGAAAAGGTAATATTATTCTGGATTTTGCAATGGGCCGCATAGATGATCCCGGAAGATTAGCGCAGCAGTTTGAAAACATACAAGGCATAGTAACGCATCCGATATTTTTTATGGCCAAGCCTCAATATTACATTATAGCAGGAAATGAAAACGGTGCAGGCAGCATGAGAAGCTTAAGGCCGGCTACGTTATATATAAACAGGCAAAATTTGGCCGCGATAAAGGATTATCTCCCTAAAGGCCTTCGGGGCAACCCGGAAGATGGTAAAAGGCTTAAAGTTTTTTGTGAAAGCAGAACCAGAAAAAATAAAAAAGAATTCAAGCGCATTATGGATGAAGCGGTGGAGGCTTATGTAACTTACTGCAGAGAGCTTATGCCGGAAGAAAGAGATGCCTTTTTTGAACACTTTTTTTTCAGCCACATAGTTTCTACATCGGCCCGCACCGGAAATAAAATGGCGCAATACAGGCAAAAGGTATCGATGGGCGCTGTGGAAACGCTGTTCCGAGATAAATGGCCGCATGTTTACCTGCCGACACTGGAAGGGTTGCTGATGTGGCTTGCTCCGTTTAGGCAAACAATAGAGCAGGATATGCCCAACCTTTTTGACAGGCTCTTAATACCCATATTCCATACGGAAAATACCCCCGGCTTTGCAGAGTCTATGGTAAAGATACTTTGCGATGCATCTAAAGGGAAAGTTGCTATCAGTAAGATGCAATCAGAGCTGGGCATAACAAATCTGGCTATTCAGGAAATTACAATGATAATTATAAAGAAGGCTTATAAGAAAAGTCCCCGCCTAAAGCACTTTATACGAAGGGCATTTAATGTAGCGCGTTTGAGGGGAGAGCTTTATAGTGTGGATGAAACAATTATGCAAACAATAGAAGATATGCTGAGCGATAAATCTGAGTTTTTCTGGCATGTTACGGAAAGCGAGAAATCATTTTCGGCAATTGCTCAGGCAGCGTAGTAGAAAAAGGCGGGAAAATAGGTGGCAGCCACCCATTAAAGGAGGTGATATGAATATAATAATAATTATACTTGACCCTATGCTGTTATTTTGATAACATAATGTTTCAATTTAAGCACATATCCCTCGCATAAGCACTTGCAGATTTCTTGTCCCCTGAAATTGCACGTGCAATTTCGGGGATAAAATCCCGGAAATCGCATAGCGATTTCACGGGACGAAATCTGCTGCGTATGCTTCGGGATAATTCGCCCCGACGTAACATCGGAGCTCATTAAAGGAGGCAAAAATGAAAAAAAATCTGATTTTTTTATTAGCGGCGCTCGCGGTATTCATGCTGGCGGCAGGAATAGTTCTCAGCGCTTGTGCTAAGAAAAGCGAAGTGGTTATTGAGGAGCTTGAGGAAAAGCCGTCTGCCGCGCAACCCGCGTCAAAGGAATTCAAGACTTTCGACATCTATACAGACAAGCGTTCCCCAAACAATCACTATATCCCGGCCGGCTGGATGGGTGATTACAGCGACATAAAGCTTAACGACTCATGGATGGAAAACCCGCATTCGGGAACAACCTGCATAAGGGTAGAATATACAATGAACCGTTCACAGGGGGCAGGCTGGATAGGAGTATACTGGCAAAACCCTGCTAACAACTGGGGTTCAAAGAGGGCAGGTTTTGATCTGACAGGCGCTACCAAACTTACGTTCTGGGCAAGGGGCGATAAAGGCGGCGAGATAATATCTGAGTTTAAAATGGGCGGAATAACGGGTGAATTTTCGGATTCCGCATCCGCAGGCATAGGCCCGGCTGTCATTACGCAGGAGTGGAAAAAATTTGAAATAGACCTAAAAGGGCAGGACCTCTCTCATGTAATAGGCGGTTTCTGCTGTTCGGCAAGCGCCGATGATAATACTAACGGGCTTATCTTCTACCTCGACGACATAAGATACGAATAAGATAAGTCGATAGTCAACAGTTGATAGACTATAGTTTTAAAAAACAAGGGATGAATATGGCTGAAAAATCTAACAACAAAAATAAAGTAATAGCAGCTATTTTGATAGCGATATTAATAGCGCTTTTAGGCACCAGCGCCTATATCCTTACGGTGCTTTCCAAAAAAGACAAAACCTATATCAAAAAAGACAAAGAGGCTTACCAGCTTATAGTAGATGGTAAGCCCTTTATCATGAAAGGGGTATGCTACAGTCCCATTCCTCCCGGCGAAAGTCATTTGTATAACTGGTGGGGCGACCCGCGTAAGCCCTGGATGATAGACGGCGCGCTTATGAAAGAGATGGGCGTAAACACGATAAGGATTTATGAGCCAGGAGGCAACTCAGCGCAAGTCAAAAAGGTAATAACAGATCTGTATGAAAATTTTAAAATACGCACAATAATGGGCCATGGTTTAGGGTTCTGGGAATACCCCTACGCTAATTACGCTGATCCTTCTCTGCAGATGAGGATAAAAAGAGAAGTGTATAATATGGTGAAAACCTACAGAGATACCCCCGGCGTACTGGCATGGGTTCTGGGCAATGAGATTAACTATTCTTTTGACGGAAAAATAAATTCCTGGTCTACGCCGTCGCTGGATAATATTCCCAACTCCAATGACAGGAAAATCGCAAGGGCAAAAATATATTATACATTTGTAAATGACCTTGCAAAGATAGTAAAAAAAGTAGATCCCGCCAAGCCCGTCGGATTCGGTAACGGCGAATTGGGAACCATAGAAATAGCAAAAGAATGCGCAAACGATGTCGATTTTGTAGGTATAATCATCTACAGGGGGAAATCCTTCGGGCCGCTTTTCAGGCAGCTGAAGGAGAAATTCGGCAAACCATGCATTATGATAGAGTTTGGCTGCGATTCATACAACTCCGCAACGCAGCAACCCGACGAAGACTCGCAGGCGTTATTCCTGAAGCAGTTATGGGCAGAGATAAAGAACAACACATACGCAGGCAAGGGGGAGAAAAACTGTTTAGGCGGAACTATATTCGAATGGAATGACGAATGGTGGAAACACCAGACCGATATGCCCTCAACCTGGGATGCCCACGACACAGAGGCAGGCTGGTCCAACGGGTCTTATTACGCAGATATAGCTGCCCCGGGCGGAATGAATATGAACGAGGAGTGGTTCGGTATATTAGGCTTTTCGCAGGAAAAAGATGAAAACGGGCTCAATAAAAGAATCCCGAAAAAGGCGTATAATATGCTGAAGAAGGCCTGGCGGTAAAAATCCAGATGACAAAATCCAAATTCCAAATTCTAAATTTGAAATTTGTCATTTGCTATTTATTTGTCATTTGCCCTTTGTTATTTATCGTTCCCGGATGCGCCAAGGCGCAGGAAAATGCCAAGCCTGTAAAAAGAATAGTCCTATGGCACTGGCTTGCAGATAGGGAAGAAGCGCTAAAAACTCTTACCAGGAAATATAAAGATCTTACCGGTGTCGAAGTAAAATGCCAGCTATACGCCCCTTCCGACGCATACGCACAGAAAATAATGGCAGCAGGCCAGGCAAAGGCACTCCCAGACATTTACGGATTTTTGGGTGAAAAGAGAATATTCGCCGCCTTTATAAAAGCAGGCCATATAGCCGACCTTACACTTTATATGGGATATAATAACGGCTCGTGGAAAAAGAAGCTGTTTGAAAAGGCGCTTAAAGTCAACGAATTTTTGCCGGAAAATGAATATGGGGTAGCCCCGGGCATATACGGCGTGCCGATAGACGTAATGAATATACAGATGCTTTATAACAAGAAGCTTCTTAAGCAGGCAGGCCTGGATCCGAATAATCCGCCTAGAAACTGGCACGATTTTATAGCAGCCCTTGAAAAATTAAAACAAGCCAACATAAAAGGATTTGTAAGCGGCTGGGGCGAGACATGGCTCATTGATTGCTTTGCGCACAATTACGCATTCAATATAATGGGCGAACAAAAAGTGATAGATACCATAAAGGGGAAAGTTCCTTATAATGACCCTGACTGGGTTAGTGTATTTAAATTATTCGACCAACTGGCGAGAAAACAGCTACTTGTGAGCGGCATTGCGACAATGGGCAACAAGACCGCAGAGCAACTTTTTGCTAATGAAAAATGCGCCTTTGCTTTTAATGGTTCGTGGTGTGTTAATGTGTACAAAGGAATGAACCCAAACCTTGATTACGGGGTCATGCTGCCGCCACAAGCAAGCAGCAAATATCCTATGGTAATTTGGGGAGGGGCAGGCCTCTCCTTTATGGTAAATGGCCGCTCTAAAAACAAAGAAGAGGCAATAGCATTTTTAAGGTGGCTTACGGAGAGAGACCAGCAGGTATTCCTGGCGCAGGAGACAATGAATCTGCCTTCAAATAGGGAAAGCCTGGCGAATATTCCGGCGATTTTAACACAGTTTGCCGACGATATGAACAATATTACGCATCCCAATCTATTGCCTGTGCAGGAAAGCCCCAGAGCCTTAGAGGCTCTCACGAAAGGCATACAGGCAATAATAATAGGGGTAAAGACACCGGAGCAGGCTGCCGAGGATGTGCAAAAGGTCAAGGTAAGAATGCTCAAACAAGAGGCAGCTTCCAAGCAATAGGATAAGATTTGGATTACATAAAGAAGACAAGATATATTACTTTTAATTATTTGTTTATCTTTCCTGCGGTAGCGATATTTTCCCTATTTTATATTTACCCTTTTATTAAAGTCATTCATTTAAGCTTAAGCCAATGGGACGGCATAGCTTTTAAGCCATCTGCCTTTGTCGGCCTGCTTAATTTTAAAAACATACTGTTTAATGATACGGCAAACTGGTGGGCATCTATGGGCCAGGCAGGTTATATAACGCTTTGGGCGTTAACATTTCAGAATATTCTGGCTCTTCTGCTTGCGCTGGCCTGCGACAGAGCAATAAAAGCAGGCGCGATATACAGGTTTATATTTTTTATACCGCCAATACTTTCCGAAGTTGTAGTCGGCCTTGTATGGTGGTGGATTTACGACGGAAACTGGGGCCTATTGAACCAGTGGCTTACAAGTGCCGGATTTGCTCATCTGGCGCACAACTGGCTCTCGCCTTCCCTGGAAGAGGGTTCCAGGCTGATGGTGAGAATGTTGCCTTTGACCTGTATAGCTATTGTGCACTGCTGGAAAGGCTTCGGCTGGGCGTTTATAATTCTTTTGGCGGGCCTGCAGAATATCCCAAGAAATTTATACGAAGCAGCCAAGGTTGACGGCGCTGATGCCTGGGAGGTATTCTGGCGCATCACCTTCCCGATAATGATGCCCGTTATGATACTCGTTGTCATACTTACAATCTTGGGCGCAATGCAGGGCTTTGTGCTTATACTGGCAATGACAAACGGCGGGCCGTATTATTATACCGAAGTACCTGTAACAAGAATACTTGATTCTATGAGAAACGGCCACTTTGGATTTGCCTGCGCGCAATCTCTTATATTTGGAATGATTTTATTGATTTTATCGTTTAGCCAATTTAAACTTTCAAGAAAAATGCAGAAGGCTTAAAAGAAGAATGAAAAAATTCAATATATATATCGTTAAAAGATTTACGATATCATCTATTATTCACGCTTTTCTCATCACTGTTTCGGCGGCGTGTATTTTCCCTCTTTTGTGGATGGTCGGCACAGCGCTTAAAACGCAGCAAACGGTATTCAGCGACTTAAGCCTTTTCCCCAAGCACCTGCACTGGGAAAATTTTTATATCGCATGGATACAGGGAAAATTCTGGCTTTATTTCCTTAACAGTGTTCTTTATACAACAGTTGTTGTTACTGCAATAGTTTTTATTTCGTCTCTGGCAGCTTATGCATTTTCCCGCCTTAAATTCCCGGGGAGAAACTTTTTCTTTTATATGTTTCTGGCCGCTATGATGATACCTCTGCCCGGCTCATTTGTAGCATTGTTTGTAGTATTAAAAAAATGGCACCTGACAGAAGGCCTTATACTGCCGCGGCTGGGATATATCATCGCACTTATAAATGTAGGGTTGTCTTTGAGCGTCTATATTTTTAAGACGTTTTTCGACCAGATACCGGATGATTTGGAAGACGCAGCCAGGGTAGACGGCTGTAGCCGCTTAGGGATTTGGTGGCATATGGCCATGCCGATTGCAAAGCCCGCCATTGCGGTAGTTGTCATTTTTAATGCCTTAAACGTCTGGAATGAGTATATTTTAGCTATGCTTATCCTGCAGGAAAATTCGCTTATGCCGCTTCAAAGAGGCCTTATGGTTTTTCAGGGCGCGCATATGACACAATACCCATTGCTTATGTCAGGCATTACCTTATCCGTTATACCAATAATGCTGGTTTATATTTTTGTGCAAAAATACATTATAAAGGAAATAACAGCAAAAACTGCGAAGGTATACAATGGCTAAAATCCAAATGGCAAAATCCCTGCCTGGCCGGCAGGCAGGCAAAATCCAAAATCCAATTTTGTCATTTATCATTTGTCATTCATTTGCCATTTGGGCTTTATCATTTGTCATTTGCTTGTCAGGCTGCGCAAAGAAATCGCCGTATGACGCAGGTTTCGCAAAGGGGTATTTCAAAGACAGGGTGGCCTTAGTACCAGGTGCATCCGAAGGCGTAGGCCCGACACTGGAAGAGGCCCCTGCAGAGAAAATTATAGATTTAGGGAGAAGAGAAGCCAAAGGATATGACTTTGGGGATGAGTCGCTTAAGACTTTAACCATCAAGTCCTGGGAAGCGCTTAACGACAAGGATGAAAACGCCGTCCTTGTTTTTACGCAAAGGTGCATAGAATTGTATGCTGATGAAGCAAAAAAACAGAGCGCTAAATTAAGTGATTATCCTGACGGGGCAAATATTGACAGCTATCAGCAATTGAACTATATCGGGGCCTGTTATTTTATTCGGGGAGAATTTTTTAAATATATAAAAGATTGGCCGAAAGCAATCCAGGCATATCAGGTGCTGGTGGAAAATTTCCCTTTTGCGCAATATTGGGATCCGAGAGGCTGGTACTATAAGCCAGCTGAGATTGCAAAGGAGGAGATAAGAAAGATAAATGAAGGCTATTACAAGTAAAATCCTTATTATTATTTTGATGTTTGCTGCCTCCGCCTATGCTGCCGACGGAAAAAAGCCTTTTCCGATAGCGAATCCCGGCACTGAAAAAATAGTAAATTATGCGCGTTACGGGGAATTTAACGGCAAAGGCTCAAAAAATTATAAATATACGATAAAAGACCAGGCGGCCTTGAGCCGCGCGACAGGTGCCGGAATTTATCCTAATTCCTCAAGCCTGTTAAAAGACCCCCAGTATAAAGAATTTAAAAAGGGAAAAAAGCTCGAGGGAAACCACTGGGATTTTATAAACACTAAAAATTATCAGGCAAATTTTTATAAATGGGCAACAGCCTCTGAGAGTAACGGCGTCAAGCTTTTTTACGAAGCACTGGCACTTGAACGAGCAGGAAATTATATACACGCAATAAAGGCATATTATGCAATAGTAGTGCATTTCCCTCAATCAATAGGTTGGACATACTGGCGCACTCCGTGGTACATAGGCCAGGCGGCAATTGACAGGATAAAATATCTGTGCAGGATACACCCGGAACTTGACATGGATTTAAAAGGCGCCAGCGTTATAGTGAAAAACGGTTATGACGACAACGTAAAAAACGACATATTTATAGTGAATCCCGGAGAGTTTGTAAAAGTTAAATCTGCCGGAGAAAAGATGAGGCAACAGCGCCTTACAAGCACTGAGATTATAAGAAGCACGGGCACCGGAAGCGTAAAACTTGTGCAATACGCAAATAAAAGCTGGCAGCTTTTAGTAGACGGTAAGCCTTATATAATCAAGGGCATTGCGTACTCGCCTTCTAAAATAGGCCAGAGCCCGGATGAAGGAACGCTTGAAGACTGGATGCAGTCTGACCACAACAAAAACAATAAAATTGACGGGCCATACGATTCCTGGGTAGATGAAAATAAAAACAATAGGCAGGATCCAAACGAGAATCCCGTAGGAGATTTTCATCTTCTCTGGCAATTAGGCGCCAACACAATGAGGATATATCATCATGCCTCAAACAAGGCCTTGCTTAAAGACCTGTATAATAATTATGGCATTATGGTGCTTGTGGGGGATTTTCTGGGCGCATACACAATAGGCTCCGGGGCATCATGGTATCAGGGCACAGATTACACAAACCCCCAGCAGCAGGAGAGCATGCTTAACAGTATAAAAAGTATGGTGGAAGAATATAAAAATGAGCCGTATGTGCTTATGTGGGTTTTGGGTAACGAAAATAATTACGGAGTTGCTAATAATGCAAAAAAAGACCCGCAAAGCTATTATAAATTTGTCAACAGGGCAGCTCAATACATAAAAGAGCTCGATCCGTATAAAAGGCCCGTAGCTGTTTGTAACGGCGAAGTGATATTCCTGGATGTCTTTGCGGCAAATTGCCCTGACGTAGATGTATTCGGGCTGAATTCATACAGAGGCGATTACGGGTTTGGTCACCTATGGAAATGTGCTAAGGATGAGACAGATAAGCCTGTCTTAATTACGGAATACGGTTGTCCTGCATATTCTTCGTTATATAACCAGCAGGAGGCGGAAGAGATTCAGGCGGAGTACCTTAAAAACAGCTGGCTGGATATATTGAGCAATTCAGATGGATTTGGCCAAGGTAATGCCATAGGAGGCGTTCTTTTTGAATTTGTCGATGAGTGGTGGAAGGCTTATGAACCTGCCAAACATGATACGCATACTCAGTGGCCTGGCCCGTTTTCCGACGGATGTGTTTATGAAGAATGGTTTGGCCTGACAAGCCAGGGCGATGGTTCGCACAGTCCTTACATGAGGCAATTCAGGAAAGCTTATTTTACGATGAAAGAATTGTGGCGAGAATAATTGTACCGTCATTGCGAGGAGCGAAGCGACAAAGCAATCCCTACTTTTGAGATTGCTTCACTCACTTCGTTTGTTCGCAATGATGAAGAATAGGAGGTAGTTTACTATGGGTAAAAAAAGGTTTATAGGTTTAATAGTATTTGCAGCGATGTTGTTTACTGCAATGGCTATCAAAGCGCAGGAGGTTGCTTATTTTCAACCTTTTGATGTCTACAGCGATAAAAACGCAAGAACCAATCATTTTGCGCCGTCAGGATGGATGGGCGATTATAACGACTTAGGATATAATGATAACTGCGCCGAAAGCCCCCATTCAGGGACGAGCTGCATAAAGATAATCTACAGGCCCAATGTTTCCCAGGGCGCGCGCTGGGTAGGCCTATACTGGCAGAGCCCGCCTAATAACTGGGGAGAGAAAAAAGGCGGCTTTGACTTGACCGGCGCTACCAAACTTACTTTCTGGATAAAAGGCGAAAAGGGCGGCGAGCGCATAGAAGAAGTTAAAATGGGCGGCATATCCGGAACTTACCCTGATTCAGATACCGCAAGCACCGGCCCGATAATTCTTACTAAAGACTGGAAGCAGTACGAGATAGACTTGACAGGCAAAGACCTTTCTTATGTAAGCGGAGGTTTTTGCTGGTCTACAAATCTGGATGTTAATTCCGATGGCTGCACATTTTATCTTGATGATATAAGATATGAATAAATGGAGGTAATTAATGGACCAAGTAATTGAGCATTCAGCACACCACATGACAGCGCGTAAAGACCGCATCCCTGTTTTTCAAAAAGCCGTATACAGCATAGGAGGGTTGGTTAATAGTATTCAGGCCGCTGCTCTTGGAGCAATGGTTATTGTTTTAAACCTCGGATTAGGCATGAATCCTGCTTTAGTCGGTCTCGTGGGAGCAATTCCCCGTCTTATAGATGCCATATCAGATCCCGTTACCGGTTACATTTCAGATAATATGCGAACCCGATGGGGGCGCCGCAGGCCTGTTATATTCTTTGGAGCGATTACTGGGGGACTTTTCTACGCATTGATGTTTCAGCTATATAAGGGGCATAGCGAAAGTTTCTATTTCTGGTATTTCGCGGCATTCCAGAGCTTATATTTTCTTGGGTTTACCTGTTTTTCCATTCCTTGGATCGCGCTGGGATATGAAATGACGCCAGATTATCATGAGCGGACACGGCTGCAGGCAATCAGCAATTTTATCGGTCAAATTGCCTGGGTAATCGCCCCCTGGTTTTTCAAAATCATGGATAACAAGAGCATGTTTACAGATATTGTTCATGGCGCGCGTGTCCTCTCGATATTCCTCGGCGCCTTTATTGTAGTTGGCGGCATACTTCCGGCTATTTTTAATAAAGAGCACTATGGCAATTTGCCAAAACCTGAAAGAAGAGAGGGTATTTGGAATGTCGTAAAGCACTTCTTTGGATGGGCTGCCATTACTTTTAAGTGTCGTCCATTTATTAAGCTTTGCGCAGCAACATTCCTGATCTTTAACGGATTTATGCTCGCTTCCGCTTTCTCTGCCTATGTTATTTTCTTCTATGTTTATCACGGCGATTATTCAAAAGGCGGGACATTGCTCGGTTGGTTTGGCACGCTTAGTTCCGTTTGTACTTTCTGCGTAATCTTCTTAGCCACATGGATCTCCACAAAGATCGGGAAGAAAAACACCTTTTTAATCACCATTTCCATTTCGATTATCGGTTACGCTCTGAAATGGATAGGATATAGCCCTAACCATCCATACTTACTGCTAATCGCTGCTCCATTTATAGCATTTGGCCTGGGGTCGCTCTTTACGCTGATAAGTTCCATGGTGGCTGATGTTTGCGACCTTGACGAACTTCAAACCGGCACGCGCAGAGAAGGCATGTTTGGCGCTATTTACTGGTGGATGGTAAAATTAGGATTAGCTGTTTCATCGCTTGTCTCCGGATTTCTACTTAATGCCACCGGTTTTAAAATTGCTTTAGGCCCAAACCAGTCAGCCGGTACTTTATTGTATATGAGGATTTTTGATATTGGTATTCCTATTGTGACTTCTCTTATTGCTATTTTCATTATTATGACTTTTGATATCTCGGAAAATAAAGCATATGACATTCGCAAGCAGCTGGAAGCAAAACGAGCGAAAGCGTAAAGCTTTCAAGGAAAGATATGACAAAACAACCTGATAGTAAAAACATGAATTCAAAACCAGTTATCATTTTTCCATACCGGGGGTATGAGAACAATGAAAAGTGCGAATGGTATTTCTGGTGGACAGTTGACAGATGCAAGGAAATTGATTCCAGGCCAATTGTTATGCTGCCAAGGGATACGGTCATAAGGCAGGATGCCGCCTCTTTTTTAAAAGATAAAAGAAGCAAGGCCCTTGAGGTTGTGCAAACCTGGTCTGTTGACACATGCCAGACATGGCTTGCAGCCTGGGGGCACGTGCTTGATAATTATCCCAAAACAGAGAGGATTGTACAGTTGCCGGGCGATATTGATTATGTAAAAGAGGATGTCGAATTCTATGATAACCTCACGGGCTTTATTAAAATAACAAGTTCAGATATTGCCATAGGAGATTTTGGGACAGGAGACAAATACAGCGCAAAAGGCATGGTAGATACTTATGGCACATATCCGCTTCTGGCAAACTGGCTTACTGAAATTGCGCAAGGCATAAAGTCTTTGCCCCTTCATAGGCCGAGATCCGAGTTTCTTAACATAAAGACATCTGTTTTGCGCGATCTTATAATAAATAACAGAAATTTTGCTTATGAACAGACTCTAAACTTTCTCATCAAGTCCTGGAATTATGAAAAAGGAGAATGGAAATATAATATATCTACACATCCCATGGGAAGCTTTTCTGATGATAAGTCTTTCAGGGCTTACAGCGGATGTATTGACCAGATAGAGAGAATTGAAAGAATAATTTCTTTATTGTGGCGGGAAATTAAAGAGCCAAAAAAAAATGACAGTGTAAGCGATAAAGAGTTCGAAGAGCAATATACCGCCTTCAGTAATGAATATGACCATCTCCGCTCTAAATCAAAGGGCATTACGGAAACTGCCAGGACTACTCTAAGAGCCTTCCTGGGTGTATAAAAAAAGAAAATTTTGGAGGTAAAAAATGGGTAAAAAAAGGTTTATAGGTTTAATAGTATTTGCAGCGATGTTGTTTACTGCAATGGCTATCAAAGCGCAGGAGGTTGCTTATTTTCAACCTTTTGATGTCTACAGCGATAAAAACGCAAGAACCAATCATTTTGCGCCGTCAGGATGGATGGGCGATTATAACGACTTAGGATATAATGATAACTGCGCCGAAAGCCCCCATTCAGGGACGAGCTGCATAAAGATAATCTACAGGCCCAATGTTTCCCAGGGCGCGCGCTGGGTAGGCCTATACTGGCAGAGCCCGCCTAATAACTGGGGAGAGAAAAAAGGCGGCTTTGACTTGACCGGCGCTACCAAACTTACTTTCTGGATAAAAGGCGAAAAGGGCGGCGAGCGCATAGAAGAAGTTAAAATGGGCGGCATATCCGGAACTTACCCTGATTCAGATACCGCAAGCACCGGCCCGATAATTCTTACTAAAGACTGGAAGCAGTACGAGATAGACTTGACAGGCAAAGACCTTTCTTATGTAAGCGGAGGTTTTTGCTGGTCTACAAATCTGGATGTTAATTCCGATGGCTGCACATTTTATCTTGATGATATAAGATATGAATAAAAACTATGCCGCATAAAGACGCAGAGAGACGTCAATATATAAGGCTAAACTCTTATTTTCCGGTTGAGTTTAGCCTTATTTTTTTAGACGCGCAGAAGCCCTCGATAAAATACCAGGGCTTTACACATGACGTGTCTAAAGGAGGCCTGTGCATAAGAGTAAAAGACTTGAAAAGCACAGACCTGCAGGCGCTTTTAAATAACGAGGCAAAACTCCAGGTGCATATAAGCATTTCTCCACCGCTGTTTAAAAAACCTGTTTCCGCTGTATGCAAAACCGAATGGCTTGAAAAGACTCAAAATACGCAAGGCAGTACGCTTTGCCCTTCGGGCACCCTGCACCCTTCGGGTACCCTGCACCCTTCGGGTACCCTGCACCCTTCGGGTACCCTGTATAGCATAGGAGTTTCATACGAATATATATCTGCGCAAGACTTAAACCGCATATTGCTGCGCGCGAGAAGTATGGTTTGGGCGCCCAGGCTCGCTGCCGTTATCGTAGTAGTGCTTTTAAGCAGCCTTCTTACGGTTTATACCATGCAGGATAAAGCAAGGCAGCAAAATCAGATATTAATCAAAGAATTGGTTGAGGCCTCGCAAAAACAAAATGAAGTCTTTAAGAAACTCAACAATTTAAACCAGGCGAAGATATTTCTGGAAAAAAGGCTGAGCATAAGCGCAGATAAAATAAAACAACTGGCCGAAGAAATCTCCAAAGCGCCTGACCCGGAGCTTTCCAGGCAGCTTGAGGCCGTAAAACACAAAAACCTTTATCTCGCAGGTAAGCTTGAAAATATCAACAAGGGCGCGCTTTCACTTGAGAAAAAATTAGAGAATATAAATACAAAAAGCGCCTACCTGGAACAGGCAAACATAGAAAAGATGAAGGACTGGGTTTTGATACACCGCAACCGCAAAAGCGGCCTTGTCTTAAGCTATGAAGGCGACAATGCCTATAAAGACTGGGCCTTTACTTATGACCAGGCTCTGGCTGTCCAGGCCTTTCTTTTATTTGGCGACGCTGAAAAGGCAAAGGCTATACTTGATTTTTACAGCGATAAAGCAGAGACGGAAAACGATCTTTTTTATAATGCGTATGACGCGCAGACAAGCGCCTGTGTCGAGTACAATATCCACAGCGGCCCCAATATGTGGCTTGCCATGGCAGCATGCAGATTTATAAAACATACAAACAATGCAAAATATCTGAAATTAGCTGAAGCGGTAGCCGATAAAATGATTTCAATGCAAAATGGTTCGCAGGACAAAGGAATAAGAGGCGGCCCTAGCATAAGCTGGGTTTCCACCGAACACAATATGGACGCGTACGCGCTTTTTAATATGCTCTATGATATTACCGGCAAAGAAAAATATAAAACAGCCGGAGACGCTGCTCTTATGTGGCTTAAGGAAAGCGCTTATAATAAGCCGCAAAGCCGTTTTAACCGCGGCAAAGGCGATGCCACAATTGCGACTGATACATTTTCCTGGGCTATAGCAGCCATAGGCCCAAAAGTTTTACAGGAAAACGGCATGGACCCCGATGCAATAATGGAATTTGCAGAAACAGAATGCAAGGTAAGGACTCAATTTTTCCGGCCCGATGGTAAAAGTATAGAGGTGACCGGGTTTGATTTTTCAAAGGCGCAGAATGTGGGCCGCGGCGGAGTTATATCCTGCGAATGGACAGCACAGATGATAGTAGCTTTTGAAATAATGGCCAATTACCATAAGCAAAAAGGCGATGTCAATAAAGCAGCCGAGTATTCAAAGAAGGCAAAATATTATCTTATTCAGCTTACAAAAATGGTAATTTCAAGCCCTTCCCCGAGCGGACAAGGGCAAGGCTGCCTTCCCTATGCCTCAATCGACAATGTGGATACGGGTCACGGCTGGCGCGCCCCAAAAGGCCACTCAACAGGCTCAGTTGCCGCTACTATTTACTATATATTTGCCTACAGCAACTATAATCCGCTGGAACTATAGTTTTTTCTTGACTATTCCTGCAAAACAAATATAATCTGTTAAATATTAGTATTAGTTTAGAAAGGGCGCATAAAATGAGCATGAAAAAATACGGGCATTTTTCAAACGACGGAAAAGAGTTTATAATAACCAATCCCGATACCCCAAGGCCTTGGATTAATTACCTTACAAACGAGGATTATTGCGCGATTATTTCTCATAACGCAGGCGGTTATAGTTTTTATAAGGACTGCAGAACAGACAGGGTTTTGCGCTGGAGCCCTGAAAACTGGCATTTTGACAGGCCCGGACGTTATGTTTATATGAGAGATAAGGATAAAGGAAACTGTTGGAGCGCTTCATACCAGCCGTTAAGGGTAAAGCCGCAGAGCTACGAAGCAAGGCATGGCCTGGGTTATACAATAACAAATACCACATATAATGGCATAAATACCAACATAACGTTTTTTGTGCCGGAGAAAGACCCCTGCGAAGTATGGATTGTAAAAATTACCAATACCACAAAGTCCACCAGGCACCTGGAGATATTTCCTTATATAGAATGGCTTTTAGGCGATTATCACCAGGAACTGCGCTACCGCAATATAATGGTTTTGTATAACCGTTTCTGGTATGACAAAAACCATAAGGCAATTTTAGCAAAAAAGACCGCGTTCTGGGGCAACATGAACATACAGCCTTACCACTATACAAATTTCTTTGCCAGCAGCCTGCGAACCGCAGGTTACGCGACGCAGAAAGATGGATTCCTGGGAAAACGCAACACCGAGGAAAATCCGGAAATGATTTTATCCGGTAATTTTAAAAATATCCCGTTTACGTCGGGCGAAGACGGAATCGCTGCCTTAAAACATAATCTTACATTAAAACCTAAAGAGACAAAAGAATTTACCGTAGTATTGGGGCAGGCCCAGGCAGAGGGCGATGCGCTTAATAAGATTTTAACGAAATACCGCAAAGTTACCGAATCCAAAAAAGAATTGGAGCGGGTTAAAAAATTATGGCATAAGAGAGTAGTGGAAAATATCTCTGTTGAAACGCCTGACAAGGATTTTGACCTGATGATAAACATCTGGGTTAAATACCAGCTTTATATATGCAATCTTTGGTCGCGCTCGCCCAGCTTTTACCATGAAGGCTCAGGCGGGAGAGGATACCGCGATTCATGCCAGGACGCAGAAGGCATACTTTCAATAAACCCGCAGCACGCGCGCCAAAAAATATTGAAACTGGCTTCTCTGATAAGGCGCGACGGCACATCAGCTCCGGGCTGGGCAGAGACAACCGGGCCGGCATCTCATAGGCCCAACAAAGACCATCCTGTGTGGCTTACTGTCACAGTCGCATCCTACATAAAAGAAACAGGCGAAAAAAGCATTCTAAATGAATATGTGCCGTACTTAAAAGATAAATGGTTAAAAGGCTGGGAAATAGACGTAAATTATAAAGGCGGCGCAAAGACCGACGGAGAAGGCACGCTTTTAGAACACCTTGAAAGAAACTTAAATTTTACCTTTAACGACGTCGGTGAACGAGGCTTGCCTTTAATAGGCCACGCTGACTGGAATGACGCGATAGATGCCGCAGGCATAAAATTAAAAGGCGAAAGCGTCTGGCTTGCGCAGGCCCTTGTAAGAAGCTTAAAAGTTATGGCAGAGCTTTACCAGCTGGCTAATGAAACTGAGAAGGCAAAACAATTCCAGGACAAAGCCCTGACAATGACTGAGCGTATAAACGATATTTGCTGGGACGGAGACTGGTATGTGAGAGGTTTTACGGATTACGGCAATGTCTATGGTTCCAAGAAAAATAAAGAAGGAAAAATTTTTATTAATAGCCAGGCATGGGCCATACTCTCAGGCGTTGCGCAGGGCGAACGGCAGCAAAAGCTATTAAAATCCGTGGATAAATACCTTGACGGCCCGCGCGGCATTGCGCTTTTTTATCCCGCATATTCAAGTTGGCAGAAGGAACTCGGAAGGATAAGCATGTTTTCGCAAGGCACAAAGGAAAACGCGGCGGTATTTTGCCACGCAGCGACGTTTCATGCAGTCGCGGAGTGCATGGCAGGCAGAGGCACAAAGGCATACCAGGCTATAAAAAAATTAATGCCCAACGCGCAAAAGGATTATGATTTGTATAAAACAGAGCCTTATGCATATGCGGAATACCTCGTCGGGCCGCAGCATCCGTATCTTTACGGCGAAGGCGCATTTACCTGGATAACAGGTACAGCAGGCTGGCAGTTTATGGCAGCGACAGAGTGGCTTTTAGGCGTGCGCCACGATTACGAAGGCCTGCGCGTTGACCCCTGCATACCCAAGCAATGGAAAAAGATAAGGATAGTGAGGCCTTTCCGTGGCGCAATATACGACATAACGATACATAACCCAAAGGCTAAAGAAAAAGGCATAAAAGAAATCAAAGTAGACGGCGTAAGAATAGAAGGCACGCTCATAAGGCCGAATTGCGACGGGAAAATCCACAAAGTCGAGGCGGTAATGCAATGAAATATTATCTTAACGACAAAAATGAGTTTGTAATAGAAAATTACAACCAGACAAAACCGTTTTCTTCTTTTTTCCCGGGAATTGCAGGTAAACTCGGTATTCCGATATGGGCATTTTACGTTAACCGCGGACAGGCGATAGCAAGCTTTGGCGTAAAAGACAAAAACCATTCCGTAATGGAATTTTATTCCGCGAGCCGCGCATATCTTTTAACGTCATTAATAGGTTTTCGCACATTTATAAAATTACAAAAAGGCGGATCTTTTATTTTTTATGACGCGTTTAACACTAAAAGCGCTGTATCGAGCTTTGACATCGCAAACAAGATGCTCATAAGCCCTCACGAGCTTAAACTTTGCGAAACAAACCGCACGCTTGGCCTTGAAATTGAAATTTTATATTTTACAATACCGAATGATAATTTTGGCGCATTGGCGAGAAGGCTTACCGTAAAAAACATAAGTAAAACCAGGAAAACCCTAGAGATTTTAGACGGCCTGCCGCAGGTCATACCAGCCGGCTTAAATAATATGTTTTTAAAATACCTGCCCCGCACAATGGAAGCATGGATGGTTGTGGAAAATTTAGAAAATAATGTCCCGTTTATCCGCCTTAAAGTTGACCCCGCTGACAGGCCAGAGGTGGTGCACATAAGACAGGGCAACTTCTACGCTGCTTTTGACAATAAAAGAATATTAAAACCTATAATTGACCCTGAAGCCATATTCGGGCATGCAACTGATTTTACGATACCCGAGGTCTTTTTAAGAAAAGATTTTTCTTACCCCGCAGAACAGCTTGCCCAAAATAAATTCCCATCCTGCATGTGCCATAAAAACTTAAGCCTTAGTCCACAGGGCCTTTGCACAATATATTCGCTTATAGGCAATATGAGCAGCCTCGAGAAATTAAAGGCGGATATAAAGCGCATATCAAAACAATCTTATATCTTAAGCAAGCAGAATGAAAATAAAGGCGTTATCTCTGAATTGATGGACAACTCCTTTACTGGCTCAGGCTCCAGGAGTTTTAATTTATATTGCCAGCAAAATTACCTGGACAATGTCATGCGCGGTGGATATCCTTTATCTTTTAAAGACAAAGACAGATTTACGAATATCAACATATTTTCTAGAAAACACGGAGATTTAGAGCGAGATTACAATAATTTCCACATAGAACCCACCCATTTTTCGCAGGGAGACGGCAACTACCGTGATGCCAATCAAAACAGAAGAAACGATGCGTGGTTTAATCCGCAGGTAATGGATGATAACGTACATGCGTTTTTTGACCTTATCCAGACAGACGGCTATAATCCTTTAGTGATAAAGCCTGACAGGTTTTTATTTAAGCAAAATTTTTCTGTTTTAAACAGATTCTTTAACAAGTCAGACCTTCCCAGAGCGAAAGATTTTATAAAAAGGCCTTTTACGCCGGGAGAAGTGCTGGCGTTTTTAGAGAGCCAGAAAATAAAATTAAAAACAAAAGCCGAAGAGTTTATAAAAACAATAGTGCTTAATTCAGCAAAAACACATGAGGCAGAACACGGCGAAGGCTTCTGGATTGACCACTGGTATTACTGCCTTGACCTGGTGGAAAGCTACCTTTTGCTATACCCGGGAAATCTTAAAAAGATGCTTTTTGAAAACAAAGATTTTACATTTTTTGATAATGCCGAGACAGTTAAGCCGCGTTTTCAAAAATACACCTTGAAAGGCAGCTGCGTTTTTCAATATCACAGCGTAGTAAAAAACCATGACAAACACGAAATGATTGCAAAAAGGAATACTTTTAAGCACTTATCCCGCGATGAAAAAGGCAAAGGCAAGATCTATAAGACAAATCTTATAACGAAAATGCTTGTTATCGTTGCAAACAAGTTTGCGTGCCTGGATCCGTTTGGCGTAGGAATTGAAATGGAAGCGGACAAACCCGGCTGGTATGACGCTTTAAACGGCCTGGCGGGGATGTTGGGCTCGTCAACATGCGAGACCCTTGAATTAAAACGCTGGATAATTTTTATTAAAGATTCGGTTTCAAAAACAGGCCTTGACAAAAAACACACAATAAATATACCGAGCGAACTTTACAAACTGCTCGTCGGCCTGGACGCTCTTTTAAAGAAAGGCTACGACAACTACCTCTACTGGGATATATCACATAACGAGCTTGAGGAATACAGAAGAAATACCCTGTTTGGTTTTTCGGGAAGCCACAAAAAGCTCACAGCAGAAAAACTTAATTTTATGCTGGATGATTTCCTATTTAAAATAGAAACAGGGCTTAAAAAGGCAAAAGACAAAAAGACAGATCTTATGCATACTTATTTTATAAATACCGTCACAGATTACGAAGAATTAAGTAACGGCGCCATAAAGCCAACCGCCTTTAAGCAAAAGCCCCTGCCGTTATTCTTGGAAGGCACCGTACATAACTTGAGGACAATAGCAGAAAGCGAAAAGGCAAAAGAGGTATTCCGCAGCGTCAGAAAAAGCCCGCTATATGATAAGAAACTCAAGATGTATAAAGTGTGCGCTTCTTTAAAGGATATGCCCCGGGAAATAGGCAGGGCCCAGATTTTTACACCGGGCTGGCTTGAGAATGAGTCAATATGGCTTCATATGGAATATAAGTATATGCTGGAGCTTCTTAAGAAAGGGCTCTACGAAGAATTTTATTCTGATTTTAAAAATGTGCTTGTGCCTTTTCAAAATCCCGCCCGTTACGGAAGAAGCATCCTGGAAAATTCGTCTTTTATGGTATCCAGCGCATTCCCGCAGAAAAAGCTCTGGGGAAACGGTTTTGCCGCGAGGTTAAGCGGAGCAACGGCAGAGTTTATACATATCTGGCTTATTATGTGCACAGGGCTAAAACCATTTTACCTTGATGAAAACAAAAGACTGTGCCTTGAGCTTAAGCCAATACTCCCGGGCTGGCTTTTCACGGAAAAGCAGGAAAATGGTTTTGATAAGGATACATTTTCGTTTAAATTTTTAGGAAAGACCATTGTTACATATCATAACGTGCGCCGTAAAAATACCTTCGGACGCAATGCCGCAAAAATAACCCGCCTTAAAATAAAGCCTTATAATAAGCCCGCTTTTATTATAAATGGCTCTGTTTTGCCCGCGCCTGTCTCTTATGATGTAAGAGCCGGCAAAATAGAAAAAATAGACGTATTGTTGTCTTAGGCTTTGGCTTGACTTTTCTCTAATATATAGTATAATTATTAATAATCACGCAATACCGCTCGGTGGGCTGAAGGGCCTTTCTTAATACCCTCAGAAGATTGAAAAGCATTTAATAATTTCAAATTTTACCATAAAAAATCGTAACCCTTACAATTAATTCAAACTTTAAAAAATATTTGATAAACATTGACAAAAGTGGCTTTATATGGTATATTTATAATGCCAAATAGGGCATAAGTTACGGAACTTTCGATAGGAGAAAGGCGACATAACTTATATGTTCGAATTGTCCCTCGCTTAAACAAGCTAAAATTCTCTGCGATAATTTTAGCTTAGACCCTTCCCTAATAGGAATGGGGAAGGTCTATCCTTTAGGATTAAGCTTCGGGATTAATTCGCCCTGCATAATCGCGAAGCGATTAAGCAGGACTAGTCCTGTGGAAATCCTACGGATTTCTACAGGGCACGTTCAAAGAAGAAGTTCAGAGTAGATTAATTTACGCTCCCCCGAAGTTTTGGGGTCGCGTAAATTAAGTGCTCATTAAAGGGGGTGAAGGGGTATTTTTTTAATCACGCCACTTGTTAGTATTAATAGGCAAAAAATAGTTAATGTATGTATAACCAGAAAAACAAAGCGAAAGGAGGAACATGAAAATGTTTAACAGCTTTGTAGGAAAAGTAGTAAAAAAATTAAAAGGAAGGGAGGTGAAAAACATGAAAAAGCTATTTGCAATTGTGTTAGCAGTAGCATTGGCAATGTCAATGCCTGTATCTGCATTTGCAGCTTTTACATCGGATGGCGCGTCAGCGACCACGGCAACTGTTAGTCCGACGACCGGCAGCGGAGCGATAATAACGACTTTCAGCGCTGCGCTAAAGAAAATCAGCGACAACACAGCTGCTACGAGCATTACTTGGACAGGCGTCCAGGCGCAGAATACCGACTGGAAATCTGCAGATCAGTATATTGAAACACAGGGTTTTGAAACAAACGCAACATGGGGTATCCAGGTATTTACCGACAACAAAGGAGCGCTTACAGCACTGCCTACTCCAGCGCCGAACCCGTTATATACTGGTGTAGCAGGAACAGACCCCGCGGGTTTGGTTAAGACAACCGACACCACAAAGGTAATACCGATGTGCTGGAGAGTTGTTGCTGATAAGAAGCTAACATCAGCATCTGAAGACGGTAAAGCTCTTGGCATTGTGCAGAAGTATATTGCGACAATAGATTCTTATGTGCTTTTGCGCGTAGCTGCGGATTATGTCAGCGATACCAACTTCTTTGCGCCATGGGGATTTATGCTGGATAAAAGCACCCCTGATGTAAAGGCAGGCGTAGCAGGCGATCAGCCTTTTGGCGATTACCAGACATACGCAAGCATAGCAGGAAACTTTGGTATAACAGTAGCACCGGGCGATCCTGATGTATCAGGCGCCGGTACATATCTGTCGATACCGACGCAGACTTCGAAGTACAACATTTACGTTGGCGCGAAGTTCCTTAATGCAACAGGCGGAGCGACTTATACGACGAACAGGCTGATTGTGCAGATGTACCATCTGTAAAATAAAAAGGATATCCTAGTCCTGTCTGACGTCTTTTATATTCGGCAGACAGGAAAGATACATTGTGATCGGACAGGACTGGGCAGGGCTAGGATCCTCATATTTTATAGGCGGTAAACGTGTGTAAAAAGGGTGTATTTTAACCCGTTTTTTAGGGCTTTTAATACACTACTTTTAAAAGGAGTGTACCTAGATGTACCCTTTATGTAAGAGTACTATACAAAAGGTGTGTATGCTGGCTGTGTGCACACTCTCTATGGGTGTTAGTTATGCCTACGCAGAAGGTACCGCATCAGTGCGCGTAATTAATCCACCGGGCGGGGGAGAAGTTAGAATAACTGTCAAAAATAAAAATGGGACAGACGCAGCAAGTGATACTATCAACTGGACAAGTTCTAGCGCTACCCTTGTCGGAGGCTGGCGTATTGCGGATCAATACATAGAAATAACAAACGCCGGCCTTGTGCCATTTTGGGGGATACAAACATACACTGACAACAAAAATAGTACCCCCGCCTTTGTCGGAGGTGGAAACCCTGCTGGCCTGGTAAGGCTGGATAATAACGGCATAACTATACCCATGGCATGGCGCATTTCAGATAAGCCGCCCTCAGCGTTTGATCCATCAGACCCGAATTACAAGCCCGAAGAAGATCCTTATAGTCCGTTTAACGTAGTCGAGCGTGATGACCATATGGGAATGACCAACTACCTATGGCATTTCATAAAGGACAAAAGCTCGATTGATGACCCGGAGACTACAACCAGAAACGAAACTTTTGTAAACGGGGAGGACTACATAACTTTATGGAATCAGAAGGGCGTTGTTTGGAATGAAGGCGGTTTCGCAGGCAGGCCTGCTAAAGCCTATATATATTTTGCAGCGCGCTTTACAACCCTTTCTATAGGCGTACAGGCAAAGACTACAACACTGACAATGGAAGCATTCCACGGCATGGACCCGTTCCCGATTTATGTGTATAAGGACGCATCAAAGACGGATCCTGCTCATGCAGATGACCCTAACGCAACGCTTGAAAATCATTATGCGCCTGCTTTTATGAATCTGGACAACAACAATACGCCAACTAACACAGCAGACGATAACATAATCTTAACAATGGATTATGCAACAAGTCCTTACTCAGGCGCTTATTGCATGAAAATCAGCTGGAACGGTAAGGGAACTGACTATAACAATGACGGCGATTATCTTGATCCGGGTGAGAGCCCTGGATGGGCAGGGGCAACGTGGCTTGAGCCTCCGCCGGCAACAGACGGCAGTTGGCCAACCCCAGGCGTTGGTGTCGGATATGATCTAAGGGCTACAAGAAGAGGGCTTTTGCGTTTTTATGCAAAGGCATCAAGAACAGGCTGTTCTATAAATGTTCATTTTGGCAGGACAGGAGATTCCTGCGGGCAGGTACCAGCTATTTCCAATAACTGGGTGCCGATTACTACAAGCTGGGCCAGCTATATAATTGATATACCTGAAACAAAGGACATGTCTTCTGTTTCCTTGGGTTTTAGCGTTGTTCTAAATGATACCCACGACGGTATAGCAGGCAGCCCTGGCTATACGGTGTATCTGGATGATGTGCGGTATGAATTATGGCCAGCATAAGGAGCGTAGCATGAGAAAAAACAAAGCTGTAGGTTTTGCAATAGCATTGCTTTTATTGGTCTGTTGCACAACAGCATATGCAGGAATAGCTGTTACGCCTGAAAGGCATGTTTTAGAATTAAGCCCCGGAGAAACAGGCTACGCAGAATACCAGGTATATAATTCCGGAAATGAGCCGCTGGAGATAACCATAGCGCCGGAAGATTTAGGTAAGATAAGCGAAAACAAGGATATAGATATAAATTCATGGACCAAGATAAAAGAAGCCAAGATCACGGTAGAGCCAGGCGGCACAAAACCATTTAAGGTTAATGTGACTGTGCCGAAGAACGCAGTAGGCGAGCTTAATTCAATGCTGTATCTGACTTATAAAGAACAAAAAGCTTCTATCCTGATAATTAGATACGGTGTTCCGCTGTATGTGCTTATAAAGGGCACGGAAAATATAAGCGCGCAAATAAAATCCGTCGCTATGCTTACACAGGTAAACCCTGTTTTTCCGCTGCAAAAAGATATGATAATTGCCATTGATGTAGAAAACACAGGTAACAGGCATATATGGCCAAAAGTATGGGCTGAGATATCCGATAAAAACGCCAAAACAATAAAAAGAATAGACCTCGCAAAACCATGGCCTGTATTCGGCGAGCAGTTTTATACATATGCTATCAGGTGGGACAATTATGAGTTGGTTCCCGGCGAATATGAATGCGCTGTATTTTTCGGTTATGATAAAGACAAAACAGCGGAAATAAAAAAGCAGTTTGTTATAAATATGGAAGGCATGGCGCAGTAAAAAAAGAGTGATGTTATGTTACACAAAACAGGGATAAGGATATATAGCATGACAGAAATAGGCGCAAGGCTTACGGCGCTTGCGCTATCTTTCTGCCTGCTTTTTGTCAATATTCCTCTGTCTTTTGCCGATTTTGCCTCCGACGGCGAACAAGCCCTGACCGCGACTGTAACAGTAGGCGCAGCCCCCGGAGACACTGATTTTGACGGTATGGATAATGCCTGGGAAAGCCAGTATGGGCTTGATCCTAACAACCCCGAAGATGCTATTGCGGATAATGACGACGACGGCTTTACGAACTTAGAAGAATATCGCATGGGCACAGACCCGCTTATATCAGAAAGCTCTATAGCTGCATATATAACAAAAACCCCCGCAAGCGGCACACAGCCTCTGGATGTTACCTTGACGGCGAATGTTACAAATGACGGTGGGAATGACATTGTAAAATACGAATGGGATTTTGACGGAAACGGCACTTATGATTATGCCTCGACGGATAATTCAGTCGCATATAAATTCACTGCCTCAGGCCAGCAGAATGTAAAATTGCGCGTTACAAATGCAGTTGGCTTCATAGCCATTGCCAGAGAAACAATAGATGTTACAAAGGTAGCGGACTCACCCACCGCAACTGTTGGCATAAACGCCATAGACAGCACAGTGCCTGTCGCTGTTGCATATTCCGGTTTCGGCACAGATTCAGGTTCAATAACTTCTTACGAGTGGGAACTTACAGGCGACGGAGAAAGCGACTTTAAGTCAGTAAGATCAGCGTCGGTTACGTATACTTATAAAGAAACACGTTCGAAATCATTCTATCCTTATTTAAAGGTAACCAACGCAAAAGGCCTGTCCGATATAGCCTTGCTTGGCTTAGGGGTAAATCTTAATGCCGGCAGATGGTACGCTGAGCCCGATAATGTTTACAGGCCAAGAGTTGTAATTGACAGCGGTTATGTAGCAAAAGGTAAAAAGGCCGGTGAGGTTATTTCATTTAGCGCCTACGGTATACCTGTAGGTGGAAACAGTTTCGGATATGCCAAAAAATTAGAATGGGATTTTGAAAGCGACGGCATCTATGACTGGGTAACGGAAATAAACAGCCCCAACTGGAGTTCAGGCAGGGCTGACGTAACTCATGTTTATGGAACGCCGGGAGTTTACAGAGCTACGCTTAAAGTAACCACAGAAGCGAATTTAACCGCAACCGACCATGTCCTTGTAATTGTCGAGGAGGGCGCAGGAAATCCGCCAGGGGCAACAGCAAAAGTTAATTACACGGGCAATAACAATAAGACTTCAATAACAGGGACAGTGCCTCTTGTCGCGGAATTTATGCACAAAAACAGTTCCGGAAATATAGCAAAATACGAATGGGATTTTGACGGGGATAAACGTTTTGATTATTCCACAGCTGAAAATAACCCGCAGTCTAACAAGCCTTTTTATACCTATACAGTGCCGGGATATTATCTTGCGTGTTTGCGCGTTACCGGCGAAAACGGGCTAACAGACACAGATTATATACCGGTGTTTGTAACAATGCCCGCAACTTACGCAAGCGCAATAACAACACCCCAAGCAAGCCGCGCCGTAGCAGGAAATTCCGTTACATTAATATGCAATGTGTTCCCGGATAATTCAGGCGTAAACAGCGTAATGTTCCAGTATAGCGCTGACAGCGGCTTAACCTGGAACAATATAGGCCTTGGGGAGCAGGTATCCTCGTATGTAGCTATGTGGGATACAACTGTCCTTATAGACGGGGATTATTTAATAAGAGCCATTGTAAATAACGTAGATTCCGCAAGTTTTATCACCTCAGCTATAACAATTAGCAATGCCGACACAAGCAGCGTCGATATATACGAAAACACAGAGGCAGGTAAACACACAAAGAAAGAAAAGATAAACCCCGGGCAATCGAATGAAATATCACTGCCTGGCGGCGCGACTATTGAAATACCCGTTGGCTCATTACCGCAAGGCGGCCTGGGAAATATTTATATAGAAGTAATAGATAATTCCGTGGCTACAGGCGGGACCATAGAAATAAATTTAATAGGCGCAGCAAGCTTTACTTCAGATATCATAATATCCCTGCCATATCCTGATGAAAACCAGGACGGCATAGTAGACGGCACAAACATAAGCGAAGATACGCTGACTGTTAACTGGTTTAATGAAAACACAAACCAGTGGGAAGCTATTTATGACTCCGTAGTTTATCCGGAAGAGAACATAGTTTCCGCCAGGATAAGCCATTTAAGCATATTCGGATGGGGCGCAGGCGGCATTCTAAGCATCATAACCGGAGGCGGCAGTTCATCTGCCGGCGAGGGAGGCGTAAGTTATTGCTTTATAGCAACAGCATGCTACGGCTCTGCGGACGCAAAAGAGGTAATGGCTTTAAGGCAGTTCAGGGATGCCTTTTTAATGAAAGACAACCTTGGTAAAAATTTTGTAAATTGCTATTATAAATACAGTCCGCCTGTGGCTAAATATATTGAGAATAAACAAACGCTAAAGAAAATAGTAAGATTGGCATTAAAACCCATTGTGAAATTCGCGCAATGGAAATTAAAGGAGCGTAAATAAAATGCCATTTATAAGGAAATATATATATATAAAGTTAATAACAGCAATAATTTTTTGCTTACTTTTTATTGACTTATCGGAAGCTTCTTATAACTTGGAGCTAAAGGGGACTGTATTCACGCGTTCCCTTAAACCCCTTGCCATTATCCAGGATTTATCTTCGGGCAAGGTGAATATGTATGAAGCGGGCGAGACAATAGGTAATATAAGGATATTGGAAATAAGAAGGGCAGAGGTAGTTTTGCAGGACGGGCAAGCCCAGTATGTTTTAGCCATGCCTTACGGAGGCGTGAGCCAGCCGCCGGCATTGGCAATAAATGTTAATAAAAAGGGCGAAGTGTTGTATATGAATAAAAATGAGATAACCAGGGCAATGTCCATGCTGCCTCAGCTGGCGCGCGAAATAAAAATAGCACCGTATTTTGATAAAGGTAAACCGCAGGGCCTGCGCCTTAGCAGCGTAAAAGATGGCAGCATATTCGAAAAGGCAGGCGTCAAATCGGGCGACGTAGTTAAAAGCATAAACGGCATGGCTTTAAATAGCCCGGCCCAGGTATTTTTGGCATACAAAAATTTAAAAAGTGAGAAGAATTTCAAGGTAGATATACTGCGCGATAAAAAAGATGTTGTTTTAAGCTACGCAATAGAGTAAAATTATAATGTACCCCGCCCTTCCTTTAGCAGGAAGCGATATTAAGGAAGGGCGGGGTGAAGTTCGGTGGGAGGGGTTTAGGTTGTTTATGAAAATATTGAATAAAACTATTACAGGAATACTTATACTTGTATTTATCTTTTCTTATAGCCCGGTTGCCTCAGGCGAAGATGCTGCGGGCAGTTTGTTTCAGCCGTGCCAGTATAAACAGGTTTACAGATATTATATAGAAAAGGCCGAAGCGCACCTGGCAGATGACCAGCCCGAAGCAGCCCTCCAAGCGTATAAAATGGCTTTGATGGTCCAGCCCATATCCGAAGAAGCAAAACAAAAAATAAGAGCAATAGAAAAAGCACTGCAGCAGAAACGCAGCCAGAAAGAAAAGCAGGTTGATGAAACAATCGAAGGCCTGCAGGCACGGCGAAGCGCACTTAAGGGCACCCTGGATCAACTTGAGACGAAAAGGCGCTATGTAAGAGAACCTGTTGAGAGAAGGCCTGTTGAAATCGAAAGAAGCCCCGCGGTAGAAACAACTTATAGCCGGCCTTCTGAAGAGCTGCCCATAAGAAAAGAGCCTGTTAAAAGAGAGCCCATCAGAAGAATGGCCGAGAGAAGGCCCGACGAAAGATCAATGCAAACAATAAGCGGGCCGCGTTACCGCGAATACTTAGACCCCATAGCTTTTAATAATGGTATTAATGAAAGCATACAAAACGGCGCAAAAAGCATAAATACAGGTATTGCCCCGGGTAAAATAAGCGGAGAATACCGCATGGCAGTAGGCGCCACCTCGGAAGATGCCATCTGGAAGGATGCTAATGCTGACCATGTGGGTGTTCCAGGAGAAATGAACTGGCGCTATCTTTTCGGCGAAAACCAGTATAACATGTACGACAAAAAAATATACGACAGGTTTCAGGTTGAAGCAGAAGGCCCCATTACCTCACACTTGAGCGGCTATTCGGAAATCGTAATTGACCCATGGACATTTGCCGGCAGAAAAGAGATAACCGTAACCGGTTCAGGTGGCTCAAGCGTAAACATGACTTTAAAATATTGGTCTAACGCAAGAAGGACTTTGAATGAAACCTACAGAGCTGAAAACGGCGACATTGTCAACTTAGCGGAAAACAAAATAATAGATGGCTATACAACGCCGGAAACATATCGCGGCCTTTATGATTGGGGTTCTAATGGTTTTACTGTGCCCAAGACCGAGATAGATGATATGTATGTGCCGATAAGAAAATTATGGATAGATTATAATAATGGGCCTTACAGCGTAAGGCTTTTCCCCATGGCTAATCAGGACCAGGCTTTAACAAGCGATGACCCTATGAGACTGTCAAATAATAAGGTGTGGTGGGAAGAAAGCCCCTGGCTTGATTCGTATGACCCAAGCAAAATTTTTAACAGGACCGATAACCCTGTAAAGCAGGGGCAATGGATAAGAAGCCTTTCTTTTGTCGCAAAGGACAGCGATTACGAAAGGCTGACGTTTTTAAGAGGCGCAAGCGTATCGGCAAATTATGATAATGGTTTAAGCATTGAATCCACAATCGCGGCCCCGCGCAACCTGTGGGATTTTTACGAAGAAGTATCCAGCGTGCCCGGCGCTATAAGAATAAAATTCCCTGTTAAAGAAGACGTCAAGTTAGGAGCTTTGTACACAGTAAAGGCAGGCCTTGCGAAACAGGACATAGAGGCATTAAACCAGGTAGTTGGCGTAGACGGAGAATACCTGCTCTCGCCGGATTTAAGCGCGTACGGAGAAACCGCGTTCAGTTTTAGCGAAACAGATGAGGCAAACGGCTTCACAAGAGATTTCTGGGGCGCAGGATATACATTAGGTTTAAAAGGAAAGGGCGATTTAAAATCTTTCGCAAACAGCTATGAGTTTAATACAAGCTTTGCGCACATGAACGACAATTTTAATCCGGGCCTTTCTAATTACAGGTTTACAAGAAGAGACACTATATATGGAAAACATATTTACTTTCAGGATTTAAAACCTGAAAATGAGGAGATAAAAATAGGAGACGGCGTAGACATAGACAGGATAGCGGCCAATGTAAATTTAAAGGTAAACTTCCTGAACGATGATTTAAAGACGAGGGTGGATTTCCGAGATGTGCGCACAGACAGCGGAGATTTTATAGAGGATGTAGGAAGAGTTGAAGCTGAATATAAGGTCATGCCCAAAGTTACGGTAAAGAGCCTTGCAAGATATGAATATCTACCCAAGACCACAAAAGGCATTGATCCTTTAGTAAACGCAAAGACATCCTATATAGCGTTTACGGATTATTTCAGCGATAAAGACGTTTTCCTCGAAAACAATATAATAGAAGAGGGGAAAGACCCGTCTATAGGAACCTATTCCTTTGGATTAAAATATGACATGCGGGACAACTTGTCTTTACAGGGTATATATGAGTTGACCAATGACCCTCTTGATATGCCCAGGGGCCTGCTTAATAATGTTTATGTAACGCAGGAGACAAGAGACGGCATATTGTGGGATAAAATAGTCCCGTTTCTATACAGCCAGGATAGCTTTGGCAAGCCCCCTTATGATTATTATAGTATATATAAGGCTATGCTTACATATTATCCAATTCCGAAGTTAAAACTGCAGCCCAGTTACGTATTTAACCAGAATAAATTTGCCACAACCTTGGACGATAACGTAAATCACGCCGGTTTTTCCGCGGAATATAAGCCAAATGAAAGACTATCGTTAGGCATGGCTTATTATTTTATACAGACGCGCGATTTATGGATGGATACCATAGGCGGCGCCAACAATACAATCGTTGATCACCACAACGTCTTTTTAGCTGCAGCATACAGCCTTAATCCTAACCAGGATATCACAATAATGTTCGGCGAATACGCAGGATACGGCAGGCAATACTATGAAGAGTATACTTCAATAGGGCCTTTAGATACTCAGCATATAGTAAGATTAGTATATAAAGGGAGATTCTAATATATATATAGTAGGCTACCCCTTAAGGGGTAGCCTACTAATGGTTAGCGCAGCCAACCCTTAAGGGGCGGCTGCTTATAAAGATTTAAGTGGAAAAATATTTTTTTAGTTGACATAGTTGGTTAGATATGTTATACTTTTATTACGATTTTAAAAATATAAAATAAAGTTATGCGAAACAAAATCCATAGTTTCTATAGGTATCTTATTTTAGGGGCCCTGCTGTCCTTTTTTGTAGTAAGCGCAAACGTTGCAATTAGCGCTGAAACGCCGGCTTCCGCAACGGTATTATCCATACCGGAATCATACGGCGCCATAAAAGAACAGTCCATGGGCAATTACGATAATTCATTAGTCGTGCTTATCCAGGATTTGCACTGTAATTACGACGCGCAGATGAGCATATATAAAATAATAGATAAACTTATAAAAGAAGAGAATTTTAAGCTGGTTACCATAGAAGGCCCGACGGGCAGGCTGGATACCGCTCCATTCTGTAAATACAGCAACGACGAGATAAAAGAAAGGGTTGCAAAGCATTTCTTAAAATCAGGTAGCATAAACGGCGCAGGCTACGCGCACATAATGAATAAAGGTTCTTTCGCGTTCTGGGGCGTTGATGACCCTGTGCTTTATCAGCAGGGCACGGATGCTTTTATGACAGCTTTAAAGACAAGGTCAGAAAACAGTGTTTTCTGCGGGAACATAAAAACAATCCTGGACGAATTAAAATTAAAGGCATACAATAAAAATCTTTTGCATTTCGACAATCAATCCAAGGCTTATAAGGAAGATAAAATTTCATTGGGTGAATTCGCAGATTACCTAAATGAGCTTTTAGCTGAAAACAGCTTAAGCAAAGAACCTTATGTTAATTTTAATAAATTAATAGAAGTGCTGAAAATTGAAAAGACTATCGATTTTACTTCTGTAGACACTGAGCGCTCAGAATGCATAGAGGTTTTAAGCAAAAAATTAAAAGACAAGGACTTATCGCAACTCCTGGAAAAGAGCCTGCACTTTAAGACGCAGACAATAGGCGCCGTAGAATTTTATTCTTACCTGAAAGACACAGTAGAGAAAAACCCCAAAAAGATAACTTTTGAAAAATACCCCCAGCTTTATAAATATATAAGTTATATACTATCCTATAATACAATAGACCACGCTAAGCTCTTTGAGGAAATTGACAGCATACAATCAGCCGTAAAAGAAAAGCTATTCACCAGGCAGCTTGAGCGCGATATAGACATATCATACAGAAACATAGACATATTGAACAACTTGAGCGGCCTGAAGCTGACGACAAAAACACTGGACATTTACAGGAAAGACAGAAGCGCTTTTTTAGCTTCCCGTTTTGTAACTTTTATAAATGAAAATGCGCCTAAATATAAAATCAGGTATACGATAAATCCCGTCTATAGAAAAATTGACGAGCAGCTGCCTGACCTTGAAAGGTTTTATGCCGCTGCGCTGGAAAGGGATAAAGCCCTGGTAGATAATACCATAAACAGGATGAACCAGCTTAGCACGAAAAAGGCCATACTGGTCGCCGGGGGATTTCATACAGAAGGAATAACTAACGCGTTAAAGAAAAAAGGCGTTTCTTATATGGTAATAACGCCTAAGGTAAATGAGGTAGATGACAAGAACAGCCTTTATATGTCTGTTATGCTCGGTAAAAAAACCATGATGGAACAAATTTTTTACGGCCAGCTGAAAAACGGAAAAGTGCAGAATGCCGACGCAGTAGCGTTTCAACAGGCAGCAAGATATTACGCTGATATAATATATAAAACTATTTTAGATATAGAAAAAGAAAATAAGGAGCAATAAAATGAGAAACAGAAAAACAGCCATAATAATAGGATTGCAGATTGTAATCATAGCCGCATTTGCGGTAAGTTTCAGTAGCATTTTTAAAATGCACACTGATACTTCAGGCATAGGCGCAATAAACCATGCCCCTCCATATGCAACTCTTAATGCAACCGCAGCAGATGCTCAAAGCTTATTTAAAGATCCTGCGACAATTGTCCCGACACAGGCAACTGTGCCAGGAGCTGAAAGGGTAGTAACAACAAGTGACGGCAACGCATATCTGTTTTACACAACAGTTCCCCAGGCCCTTGTCTCATCACCTAATCAGGAAGTACATGAAATAGGCGGTGTTCCCACTACGGTTATACGTATAACACAAGCTGACCTGGCTAGAATAACAGCAGCTGAAGGCGAAAAGGCATTCCCATATGACGATGCTGAAAAGACAGCCGGTATTATCGACGCTTTACCCGCAGGCAAGGCATCGCAGCTTAGAACTCATTTAGCTTTACTAAATCAGCAGCTATCTAAACGCGGGGTTCCGTTTGTGTTGTTAGACGAAACCTTGAGAACGCCGGCATCAGACATAGTAACTGACTCAGTTATAGAGATACAGGGCATTAACGGAAAGCCTGCATATGTAGCACTTGTTAAGATAGATAACCAACCGTTGCCTGTTATTATAGGCTTATTACCAAATGAACTTGAACAGCAAGGAATATCTATTGTGCCTCTTTCAGCAGACTTGCCCGCTGTTATAGCAGTGAAATTACCTGCGACAGCAGAGCAGATGCTTTTAAGCTTACCGACAACAAGTCCCCAGGCAATTGCCTGGCAGCCTATTATACAGGCGATAAAGGCACGGTCCGCAACAGAAACGCCTATTGCGCAAAAGACCCTGCCTGTTGTTTCTTTGGAAGGTGTGGAATTACTTAACTTGCAAGAAGCAGGAAAAGATATTTGGCTTTCTAAACTTCAAAACGACAATGTTCGATTATTAGCGGAAGTTTTAGGTAATGCAAATGTGCCGGTAGCTACAAGGCTACAGACCGCCAATGCACGTTTTGCTATGACTAATCCTATAGACACAAGTATTTACAGCCAATCAATATTTGCCGCTCAAACAGAAACAGGCGCAAATGTATTTTTTGTTGTTTTAAACTATGCAGGCGAAGAACAAGAAACAGAAAATGCACCCTGCTTAATAACAGAAAAAACCGTGCCTGGCGATTTTTCCAATGTATCGGTAATAGCAGATGGCATAGAAGCAGAAAGTTTTACGAAAGCATTGGCTTTAACCGCGGGGCTGGATATTTTGCCCTGGGCAGGATGTATGGAAGTGCGTAGGGCGCTTGATGTCCTTACACCAAGGGAAGTTAGAGATATAATAACTGCTACTGCTGAGCGTTTAGCCGCTGGACAGCCTGTGGCAGTCAAGACATTTCCTACGCAAGCCATAATAGAGCCTTCTGCTGTAGCTAGTATACTTAAAGATTTAGAACAGACAGATAAACCACGCCTAGAGAAAATAATTAGTGCCCTTGCTAGAGTGGAGTGGGCCACACACCCATCGGAGGCTGCACGCGGCGGCCTGGAAGTTATAGTGGCAGGTTCTCCCATAGCAAACGATTCAGTTCTTCTTGACGTAACAAATATTAATGATAAACCAGTGCATATGGGTGTTATGCATATCGGCGATGACTTAGTATCTATTTTATTCGGAATGACGGCAGGAGAATTAAAAAAAGAGCGACCTAATTTGTCATTCGTAGAAATTGAAAAAACCTTACCCGCCGTTATATTAACAGACAAGCAGTTTCTGGCAGAAACAACAATACCCACCCAGGAATTTCCAATGAGCAATATAGCTAGCGCTTGGCGGCCTATTGTAAATCAAATATTACCTCTGCAAAAGTCAGAGGCAGCGGATGTATCCTTGAAAGTCATAATAGAACCTTCTGCTGCAGCCGAAACGCTTAGTACCTTAAAAGGCCAGCAGCGAGCAGGCATGATAGAAGAGTTTAACTCTTTCCGTGATGGTGAAAGAGCTATAGATAATGCCACATTCGTAATGCCTAGTTCAGTTTTTAAGTATACACCGGGAGAGAACGCGCCGCATATAGGTTTACTTAAAATAGGCAATAGTCTATTACCTGTTTTGTTTGGATATGATATAACAGCAGATAAGTTAACAAGAGATAGCCCCGAATCATTCGTAGGAATTAAAGGTGTCCCGGATTTAAGTGTTAAGGGTCCTTCAAATGTTGTTGTAGTAACAGACAGGGAGCTCTTGGCGCAAACAATAGCAGCTACCCAGGCTTATCCGGCTAGCAATATTGCTAAGGCATGGGGGCCTGTTGTAAATGAAATATTATCGCCTGCCGCCGGCACAAAACCCTTCCCCATGGAAGCAAACCTAAGCATATCTTCTTTAATACAGACATCTTCTGCTAACTTAGCCCCTGACATAAAGGTGCACGCTGATAATGCAAGCACAAGCCTGCAAACATTTGACACTATGTTAGAAGAAGCAGCATTTAGCGTAGCGCCTGAAGCAGCGCCTGCTAAGCTTAATGAAAGCCTTGTTGCCTTAGGTAACGCAAGGCAAAACTTAACAGACTTAGGCCAGAACATGCCTCAAGAAATACAAACAAATGCCTTACCAGCGGTAAAAGCTACATATGATTTAACAGAACAGACAATAGGCTTTGGCAAAACCTTGCTGGAAAGAGCCAATGCAGCTAAAACAACCGAAGCCATGGAAGCTATAGCACAAATAAAAACACCCGTTACAGTAGCATATGGGCCAGGCCTTTTTGAGAACCAGCTGGTATCAATGAACTTTGGCACCCATAAAAAGACCTGTAACTTCAATGCCGTAACGCAAGATGACTTTAACAATGACGGCGTGGCATTAGTATATTACAAAGGCGACATAAATGATGTATTGGCCAACCCTGCTATTAACAAGAACCAAAAAAGAATAGTCTTTGTAAGAATAACAGACGAAGCAGCCCAGGAGCTCCAGGACACAGTATACCCGATACCTCATATGAACATAGCAGGTATATATACAGCCCTTTACGTCAAGGCAGGCTATCATAATCCAGTTGTAAAATCTATGATAGACGGAACCTTAAGCCTTATAATGGGCATACCTGTTGACATAGATGCCCTTTTAAGCAGCCCTGATGCCGCTGCTGCGTTTATAATCAAAACCATAAAACCCCTGTATACCAACTATACAGGTGATGTAGGAGAACTGCAGAGAAGGCTTTATCTGGCCTTGATAGCTGCGTAAAAAATACCGGAGGAGACAAAAATGCGCCTGACAAAGAAAACAAAATTAACATCTATAATAGCATTGCAGGCTATATTTATAATATTGCTTGCAGTGAGCTTTAACGCTTTTTCAAAGGCTCACATTAACAACTTAGGCGCTATAGGCGCAATAAACCATGCCCCTCCATATACAGCTCTTAATGCAACCGCAGCAGATGCTCAAAGCTTGTTTAAAGATCCTGCGACAATTGTCTCAACGCAGCCAGGCGTAGCAGGAGCTGAAAGAGTAGTAACAACAAGTGACGGCAACGCATATCTGTTTTACACAACAGTTCCCGCTAGCCTTGCGTCATCGCCAAATCAGGAAGTACATGAAGTAGGCGGTGTTCCCACTACGGTTATACGTATAACACAAGCTGACCTGGCCAGAATAACAGCAACTGAAGACGAAAAGGCATTCCCGTATGACGATGCTGAAAAGACAGCCGGCATTCTGGATGCTTTACCTACAGGCAAGGCATCACAGCTTAGAACTGATTTAACCTGGTTACAGTCTGAATTATTGGCTCACAGGGCTTCGCCTGAAAAACTAAACCAGGCATTGCCATCCATGAGAAATAGTATAGTAGCTGACTCTATTGCGCAGATAGATCCAATTAATCAAAAGCCCGCATATGTAGCACTTGTTAAAGCAGACACCTGGTATTTACCTGTTATCATAGGGTTGCTTCCAAACGAATTAGAGCAGCAAACAGAAATATCTTTTGTGCCCATATCAAACGACTTGCCTGTTGTTATCGCAGCGCGTTTACCTCAGACAGCAGAGCAAAAACTTTTAAGCTTGCCTGCAACAAGCCCCCTAGCTATTGCCTGGCAGCCTATTATACAGGCGATAAAGGCACGGTCCGCAACAGAAACGCCTATTGCGCAAAAGACCCTTCCTGTTGTTTCTATCGGCAGTTTCGATTTGCTTAACCCGCAGCAAATAAAAGCCAACAGTGAGCTTGACGCTATTCTAAATAAAGATGTTCAGGCCATGGCAGAGATTTTAGCTAACACAAATATGCCGCCGGCGACAAGAGTACAGCTTGTCAGTGCGTATTTAAGCGACAAAAGAACAGATATTTTACCCGGGACAGCATTTGCCGCTAAATCTGAAACAGGCGAAAATATATTTTTTACTGTTGTAAAATATAGCGCGGAAGAAGGGGATGAAGATTTTGCAATATGTTTAATAACCGAAGAGGCCGGAGGCGTTAATTTTGCCAACATATCGGTAGTAAACGATATTATAGAAGGTGAAAGTTTTATGAAAGCATTGGCTTCAGCCGAAACGGTGAATGTTTATCTCTGGGCAGAATGCACAGAAGTGCAAAGGGCGCTTGGCATAACTGGAGTCAATATGCTGGAAGAGACCGTAGCTAAAATAGCTACATACAGAAGCCTGCCAACCTCAGAACAAGAAAAGCCTTTCCCTTTAGAAGCAGTGGAACAAGTTTCTCTTTCAGACTCAACAGCAAGTCTTTCAGTTTATAGGTGGATAAATCTTTTTTATTCCCAACAGGGCGGAATTGAAAGTGCGGCATCTTTAAAAATACAGGAAGCAAGCAAGATTTTAGCGCGTGTAGAAAAAGCAAGCCTTTATGATACAAAAATACAAGATGCACTGGCAAACCCGGAAATAGGAAATGAAATAAAAGCGCTGCTTATTACTCCTATTGTAGAAAAAGGCTCAACTGTTGGCGAAGCTCCAGTGACTACTTTGGTTTATTTAAATAAGGTTGTCATGCTTTTTGCGGAAAAAGGTGCAGCTGTTAATGAATTAGCCCAGGCGCTGGCCCGTGTTAAAAATAATATAGCAGCAGAAGAGCCTGTGTCAGCTGATCTTATTGCAGCGACCGAAGCATCATTAACGCAACGCTTGGCAGAGATTATCAAAGGCGGAAAAATAATGTTGTTAAACTTTGAAAATGCTTTAGCAGGGGCTGAAGCATTACAGTATCGCACTGCCAGAGAAGGCGAGCCTATGCCAATAATGAGGCCTTTTGCAGGAGTTACAGGAGCCAATAAAACTATAGGCCTTATGACTTTACCTGAAACTCAATTTGGCGAAGTAAGGGAAGCAGCTGCCAGGGAGTTAGTAACTGCTTTATTAAAATTCATGTTAACAGACTACGCTGCATCTGAAAGCATTGCATTGCCCGAACAAGATGTTAATAAATTCTTGGCAAGCGCGCCTGGCGCGGTAGAAAACTTGACAGTGGATATGCCGAGTGTCAGAGAAGTTTTGGCAGTCCAAGGTGAAAGCTTTATTGTGGATGTCGACGGCAAAGTCGCTATTACTATGGGCGAACCTATAGCTGCCACCGCCGGCACAAAACCCTTCCCCATGGAAGCAAACCTAAGCATATCTTCTTTAATACAGACATCTTCTGCTAACTTAGCCCCTGACATAAAGGTGCACGCTGATAATGCAAGCACAAGCCT